>Ga0209700_102771_pt1 | contig 34924 bp, 20 predicted proteins | sample SiratroredBW_FD_187528 | JGI IMG/M metagenome (GOLD analysis project Ga0209700, IMG submission 187528) | Root nodule microbial communities of legume samples collected from California, USA - Siratro red BW (SPAdes) (version 2) | ecosystem: Host-associated > Plants > Roots > Nodule | place: USA...
TATTATTATTAATTATTATTATTATTATTATTACTATTATTGTTATTATTATTATTATTATATCAGTATTATTATTAATATTATTGTTATTATTACTATTAATATTATTATTATAGATATTATTGTCAATATTATTATTATAAATCTTATTTTTATAATAAATATTTGTAATATTATGATTATTTTTTATTATTAATATTATTGTCATTATAAATATTATTTTTATTATTAATACTATTGTTATTATTATTATTACTATAATTATTATAAATGAATGAAATTTATGAAGTTAAAGAAAAACAACAATTGCAGATATTTTTAGGATGTGTTAATTATATAGGAGACTTTAATGTAACTATCAGTCTAATAAAAGCTTTATTACAAAGACTTTCGAATTCATTTGTAATAACAAAGCTTTATTAAACATCTTGATTATAAAACATTTTTATCTTTTTTGCTAGGATATGTGTTAATCCAAATATAGGAAAACATGATTAACACATAATTTTTTCCTATAAAACATTCGAAAGCTTTGTAATAAATATTTAAATATATAAATATTTAATTATATGATTAAATGATTTAATTGTAATAAAAATTCATCTTTTAATAGTGAGTCTTTTAATTTACCTATGATAGATATTAAAGTGTTTGTCTGATCTTTATTTAACATATTTATATTTTTATCACTGATATAGTTTTTACAACTACATAATCCTGGACGTAAACAATAATCTTCTTCACTTTCTTTTCAATATTCAGTACTATTATCATATTCTATTTGTTCTACTTCTAATTCACTTTGTTCTTCTTCTTATGTATTATCAATTTCTTCTGATTCTGAATTTATGAGAATATTTAATAATTCTTTTTTAATTCTTCATCTTCTATTTGATTTATTTTCTTAGCTACTTTATAACTATTTGCATAATGACCTGGTCTACCACACTTCCAACAAACATTATCTTTTTTCTTGAGTTTTTTATATTTGGGTTTTCTATGTGATTTACTTTCTTGCGGTGCTTTATTATATTTTTTAGTATATGGTTTTCTATATATTCTTTTTTCTGTTTTATTTTGTTTCTTAATGATTTTCTTTTTCTTAGCACTAGGTGCTTTAATAGGTTCCATACCATATTGATGATAGAATGTTCCTAGTTCTTTTTTATTTATTGTACTTTCTTTTCTAAGTTTATTTTGTAATTTGAAGTCAGTACATACTTGTATTCCAGTATCTATTACTATATTATGAATTTGGCAATAAGTTATGGAATCATATTGTATAGGTTTACCATAATGTTGTTCTAAGTTTAATTTAACTTTTTTTGCAAATAATTTAGGTAAGCCGGTAAGGAATCTTTCTTTCCAAAATCCAGCAAACCCATCTTCTCTCAAGGTTACTTTTGATAAAAATGTATCTTTATACCACCTATAATCTGACATGGTTGGACAATACAAATTTGCTAATTGATTTGTTGATCTTTTTTTAAATATATTGGGATCTCCTACAAAGTTTTGTATTATATAATAAATTAATGTAGATATTGCATCTTCTTGATTTGTTTCAGTTTTGACGCTATTAATTATTGCTAATTTATCATGTTCTACGCTTAAATTATCCCACCAGCCTTTCAATTGACCATTGAATCCTTGCACTATGGTTATAGCGGTAGACTTGTCGCTACATCCTTTTGTTTTTGTAAAATAAGGTTTAGACCGAGTTCAAGAGGGGGGTGAATTGAACTTTCAAAATCTTTTCACAAATCTGATTTGTTCTTGAAATAGAGAATGAAAATTCTTTATTCAATCAATCAACTAGTGTAATTTTGGACTGTCCAGTAAACAATTAATTGTGCACAGCAGAAATTATTAGAGATAAACCCCAAAATAGTTTACAGTATAGAAATGTGTTAATCCATATTCAAGATGATTAAACATAATCCAGTAGATTAGAAATAACCCAGAAACACAGTTGATTCAGATATATGTAAACAGATTTAGTGATCAGTTTATTAATCGAATGCAAGCAGATAATAAAAAGATCAAGAAGAGAGAAGAGGAAATCAAGAACATAAAGAATTATCCTGGTTCACCCTTCCTCAAGGGCTATGTCTAGTCCTTTGCAAACTAGCAAAGATTTCCACTAAAAAGGATCACAAGATCAGTTTACAACCCTTACTTCCAGCAAGTTACAAACTACTCCCAGCAGCAAACCCACACCTCACTGAACCACTCAGCTAGTGTGTAACCAGTGCAGAAACCCACTGCACCACAACACTTGCAATCCGCAAGCAACACTGCTCCCCGCAACACTCACCCTCTACTGAACCCCTCAGTACATGTGAGACCAGTGCAGAAACCCACTACATCAACTCAATTACAGACCTAATAATTGAAAAACAGCAAACAGATTACAAAACAGCAAGATCAGCAATTGATCACACAGTACTTCTACACAGAACAGATTACAAAGAATGAAGATCAGGTGTAGAAGACTTAGCTTTGGTCCAGAACCAAAGTTGCAAGAACCTCACTCAAGGATGCTTAAAGATTCACGTTCTTGGAGGTTTCTTGTTTTGAAAAGCTTTGCCAAAGGATGATCGCACAAAAAGAGGCGTTGTTTCTTTCTTCAGAATCTCTCAAAGAATGCTTTTCGAAAATCTTAGTTGACTGAAAATGATAGTGCTCATTCCTTTAAATAGCCAAATCAGTTTTAAAACAGCTTAGTTGTCACATTTCAATTAATTGAACAAACCATTCGATCGATTGATTTGACCGTTAGTTGACCCAATCAAAGATTCCAGTAGTAACAGAAATAACCGTCACATTCAATCGATTGTTTTAGAAATTCAATTGATTGAAAAATCTTTTTCAGTAAAAAACAGTTTGGGCTATTTTTCTTAAAACCAGTTTTAATAAAAATATTTGTGAATCTCTTAGCACCTCAGGAATGATGAACCATGCCACTAATGATTAAAGACTAAGGCAACACGAACACAAAAACCCAACTAAAGACCAAGACCGAATCACCCAACCATCTTCATGTTGGCACAAAGTCTTCACTTGAACAATTCTGGTCCAGGTTGGTTCCAACAGATTCTTCATGAGGCAGTCTTCATCAGCTCACGTGCTAGGCATTGATCTAACATAGTCCAGATCCAATTCATCAAAAACTTTAGCAAGCTATGGTCTTTCTTGACTTCATCAAATCACATGCTTAGCCTTGGTGCTAACAGTTTTATGGGCAGTAGCTGCAATTGTCATTTGACATGTTAAATCTAATATAGCCTGTTCACTTAGGTCATCTAATTCCATTCTATTATTTCATTTCCTGAAAATGAGTTTTGAACTAATTGCCCTCTTTCTTCAAATTGTACATCCGTAGGGGTAGGTCTATTGTAATAATTTCTAAGTTTTGGATAAGTTTTTATTTTATTTAATTCAATGTATTAATGGAATTTTTATTTAATTCTTCTAGGTTTCTTTTTAATTCATCTATCTTCATATCTGTATCACTTTTTAGTTTAAAGGCATCAAATTCTTTTTGTGGGACATTAAATAATTTATATATTGGTTTTACAGGTCTTGAGCTACTGGGAACCTCTTTATGATATGATGAGGACGTGGAGTTTTCCATTCTAGTTAATTATTTTGTCATAATAGTTAAAACTGTATTAGAATAATTAATTTGTGAATGTAATTTTTTAATATCTTTTGTTTCTACTTGTCGATCTTCTATCCTAATGTCTTTATATGGACTAACTTCTATTTCTAAGTTTGTTGAAGGTTGTAATTTTATTACTTGTAATGGAGGATATTTTGATTCTATGATTTCATTATTCATAGTTTTCCATGTACTAGTTACCTTTTCTAATGGATATATTTCTTTATTACTAAATGGATATTCTAAATTATGTTCTTCACTATAATTTTTAAACCAATCAAAGAAATATAAATTTATCTCATTCTCAATCATGTAATTATAAAATTCTGTTCTAAAGTCTTATGTTTCTTTTTTAGAATATGTTTTAAAATACCAATCCCTTTTTTCTTTATTATATTCTGCTCCAAAATCTTCTCTTATCCAATTTTTATCTATTTCAAATGGTTCTTTTCTATTTAATGTACTTAATATTTGTGATGCTGTGGGAGAGTATTGAGGAGATTCAGATTTTTTAGATTTTGTGTATAATGATTTACTAACTATGGGAGTAATATTATCTAATCCTCTCAAATCTAAATTTGTGGTGGAATTATCTACAGAATGCCTCGATGGTTGGAATTTATGAATTATTTTTGGCTCTCTTATCTTTAAAGATGATGATTTGTTCATTCTTAATCTTATATCTGTACCATCTTGAACTATTTCTCTTATTTTAGTACTATATACTTTTGGTTCTTCTATGACATCTTCTAATATCCATTCCTCTGGGATTCTTCTTACTACCTCTTCATGACTTAATCTTTTTGGAGTTTGTACTGATGATTTTCTAAGATTTGCTTCTACTAATATGATTTCATCTTTGGGTGAAGACCTTAATGCTCTATAATTATAATCTATTTTAGTAACCTTATAATAAATTCTATAAATAATCTGAATAGGACCTGATAATTCATCTACAATGTCTTCTGGGATTTGAACATATAATTTTATGGAGTTACTTGTTTTATCATTCGTTATGTTCATAGAGAAATTAGGATAGCAGTTAAAGAATGCTGGACCATCATGAAGGTTACTTTCTAATATAACTATCATGGAATTATTAAACTTTTTAAGTCTTATATCTCTTAACATTATTAATATGGGATTGTTTATGCCTAACCTGTAATTTGGTTTTGCTGCAACTTGTATTAATCCTAAATGAATAAAATTATATTCATCTTTAATATGTTGATATAATAAGGATTGCTCTAATATGTTAATGACTTTATTGTTTTTTGTTCCTGGATAGCTATATTCTACTATATGTACTTGATCTTGATTAGAAGATCAAAATTTATGTTGTTTATAAACTTCACATTTTTTAACTATAGGTATTTATCTATCTATTAGATATCTATCTATCTATTAGATATCTATCTATCAATTAGATATCTATCTATCAATTAGATATCTATCTATCTTTTAGATATCTATCTATCTATCTATTAGATATCTATCTATTTATTAGTTAGATACCCATCTATCAGTTAAATGCCCATCTATCCGTTAGATGCCCATCTATCCGTTCGATGTCCATCTATCTGTTAGATGTCCATCTATCCGTTAGATGTCCATCTATCCATTAGATGCCCATCTATCTGTTAGACGCCCATCTATCCGTTAGACTCCCATCTATCTGTTAGACGCCCATCTATCCGTTAGACACCCATCTACCCGTTAGATGTTCATCTACCCATTAGATGTCTATCTATCCGTTAGATGTCTATCTATCCGTTAGATGTCTATCTATCTGTTAGATATCTATCCGTTAGATGTAATCCGTTAGACATTCGACTATCCGTTAGACGTCCGTCTATCCGTTAGAGGTCTTTATATCCATTGGATACCCATCTATTCGTTGGATGTCCATCTATCTTTTAGATATCTATTTGTTAGATATCTATCCGTTAGACGTCCATCTATCTGTTAGATTGATATCTATCTATAGATATCCAACTATCCGTTAAATGTCCATCTATCCGTTAGATTTTCAACTATCCATTGGATTGATATCTATCCGTTAGATTGATATCTATCTATAAATATCTATATATGTGTTAGATGTCCATCTATCCGTTAGATAGATATCTATCTATAGATATCGATCTATCCATTAGATGTCCATCTATCCGTTAGATGTCCATCTATCCGTTAGATGTCCATCTATCCGTTAGATCGATATCTATTTATAGATATCTCTATCCGTTAGATGTGCATCTATCTATTAGATGTCCATCTATCCGTTAGATGTCCATCTATTCGTTAGATCGATATCTATTTATAGATATCTCTATCCGTTAGATGTGCATCTATCCGTTAGATGTCCATCTATCCGTTAGCTGTCCATCTATCCGTTAGATTGATATCTATCTATAGATATCCATCTATCTGTTAGATGTCCATCTATCCGTTAGATGTCTATCTATCCGTTAGATGTCCATCCATCTGTTAGATTGATATCTATCTATAGATATCTATCTATTCGTTAGATTGATATCTATCCGTGAGATGTCCATCTATTAATGTGATGTCCATCTATACGTTAGATGTGCATCTATCCGCTAGATGTCCATCTATCCGTCAGATGTCCATCTATCCGTCAGATGTCCATCTATCCGTCAGATGTCCATCTATCCATCAGATGTCCATCTATGCGTCAGATGTTCATCTATCCATCATATGTGAACCTATCCGTCATATATCCACATATCCGTTAGATGTCCACCTATCCGTTAGATGTCCATTTACCCGTTAGACGTCTATCTACCTGTTAGATGTGCATCTATCCGTTAGATGTCCATCTATCTGTTGGATGTCCATATATCCATTCGATGTCCATCTATCCGTTGGATGTCCATCTATCCGTTGGATGTCCATCTATCCGTTGGATGTCCATCTATCCGTTCGATGTCCATCTATCCGTTATAAATTGGTTTTATGTGCAAAAAATTTAAAAACTATTAAAAGAATATTTAATATGCTTAAAAGGATTAATAGTAATATGATAAACTTTTCAGAATTAGATCTCACAAATCTTCACTCTCATGTGAAAAAGTATTTACTTTCTTTTCAAAACACAATGTCAGCTCACAATATCAATAAACGTTTTTTTTAAATTTGTTTAGTTTTTTTATATATGAATAATTTGTTCCATTGTATTTGAAATTTTATTATTATTAAAAGAGGTAAAGAATGAATTTTAATTTAACATTTTTAATCCAATATAAAGATCATTTTAAAAGAAAAGTATTTTTAAATTGTTTTATTAAATGATTATATTTTTAAAAAATTATCAAAGTACTCTGTTTATTATATTTTCAGTTCTTATTTTTTTTCTCTTCGAACGTTTGAAAAAACAAAAACGTATAGAATGGATCTTCAAATTTGAAAACAAAAACGTTATTAGCTCTTAGTGGAACCTGAATCTGCATTAAGTTAATATGTTTAGTATGATCTATTTAGAATATACGACACATTCTTTTTTCCCTTTTTTTTCTCAACTTTGCATCAAATTCGTTTTAAAAAGTATTACAGCCAAATTAAATGAATTTTATTGGCTAGCAAACACACTACATTTTATTCCTATTAAATATGTTATTTAATGTAATTAAAAGCTAATTAAAAAGCTAACGAATGGATGTATAAACGATCTCAAAATTTAATGACACTACAACCATTACTTGACACTGATGGATTTTAAACATACAACTTTGATGGATTTTAAGCGTTTTAATCATACGTTTAAAAAATCATGTGATTGCGATATGATTTCGGTAAAGAAAACTTTTTTTTCTATTTTTGTAATTTTGAAACTTAATTACACCAATTTAGTGTTTTTCCCAAAAACAACACAGTCAAATTGATGTAGAAAAATAAAATTAGGAGTGGAAAATAGCCACTACTTCAATATAGTGTGTTTCTAGGTCTTCTCCTTGTAAAGGTCTCTTCCCCTTTGGTTAAAATTTTAGTGAGTGGAATAATGGAGACTGGATCAGATAGTTTAACTGGTTTAGATAGTTTAAAATAAATCACTTTTGAAGATGTAATTACTTAAAAGCTACATGTTTTATATTATTTTATCAAAAAGTTGTTAAAACATGTAAAAACTTGACTTCGTTATTTTTCTAGAATTCAATTTTTTTTTTTCGTGAAATCACTTAATATAAAATATGTGTCATTAATTCACGAGTTTAGTTCCGGGAACTTTAATAAACAAGGTCTCACCTAATGAAGGATTTTTCCACACCAGAAAATGATTGGTGGATGAAATCCACAATTTTGTGAAATTAAGACTAATAATGAAAATCATGGCTGGGATTCAAGGTTAGGACGTAGGGTGTTACAAGCTGCACTCCCATGGTTTCAAGTTATACTCACATGGGGTGAAATGAGTAAACTTCCTCCGCTTTCAAATTTATTGAATAAATATTTGTCTTTTCTCCTCCACTCATCTTTTTCCTCAACCGTCACCCTTCATTTGTTGTGTCCTCCTTATGTTTGTGAGAGAGATTCTCAAATCCTTCAAAGAACTACCTCGGACTTCGTTGTCCTGCTGATTTATTTCAAATTGGATCATCCGAAAAGGTTTTAGATAGGACAATCCAAAACCTTTTTTTAAGCTTTGTAAACATTCTAAAATATACAATCTAAAATAATGTTTAGATTTGAAAATATATTTTAGAATGTACATTCTAAAATGTGAAATACAATTCAAAATAAAAATATATATTTTAAAATTAATAATTTCAAATATTAAATATGTATTTATATTGAATATTTTAGAACACATTTATATTTCAAATTATACATTATAAAACTGCAAAAAAATGAAACTGATACACTCACCGCAATTAACGACCAATCACTACCAACAATCACTAAGCTGCATGCAACCACCATCACCAAACATACAATCTTTGTTTTATTATACTGAAAAAAATTCAATTCATTCAATTTGCAGCTTCACTGAATTCTCATATTTACTAGAATCAGATGAGAAATAGGACTCATTGTACCTAAATCTGATGTTTTTCTCTAAATATTTTTGAAAAATGAACCCATACTAGCTCATAAACTGGCCGTGATAAGTTATTATATATCCAAATACGCATTTATACAGGCTAATAATGCACATGACTACAGGAAAAGGAAAGAATTTGGATGCTTCAAACAATTTTTAAAATTTAGTAAATCCATACATGATTTACTTTTTACAAAGCAATGAAATAAAATACAAATCACGATGGACTGCTCTCCCCCCCATAAAAAAAGACAAATAAAATAAATTAATAAAAAATCATGGGAAGAGTACTGTAAATAATAATATACAGAAAAAAAATACAAGTGTATTTCCCCGCCGCGCCCCCCTCCCCCAGGAAAAAAGGTCCACAACCTACTGCATCTTTAATTCTCTGGCAAATAGAATTTTCAACATTCAGTTTTGTAGATTGCCTTCACTGAATGTATAGCTACTTCGTGTGTTCATAACGGGTTACTATTTTGCACATGTAAGGGACTGATCAACAAAAGCTTCAACATGTAAACGATTGGTTGAAATGGTGTGAAGGTATGGCAAAGATAAATTGACACAAAGTAGAAAGTGTAGCTATTAAGAGGTCTTCCATATAAGAAAAGGAGTCCATTCTCAATTGGAAGTTAAGAGGTCTACTTGCCAAAGTCTCAGTTGAAAGGCAGTGTAGCGGACATTTTCCCCTTTACCTATTAATGATACAGAATGTATACACAGCCCTACATCTTAGACTATGATGCTTTTATCTACCTCTCCTAGAACAGCCAGTGTTTCCTCTTTGGTTTAGGCTGGATAGGTGCATCTACAACAAAAGGAGATGTAATAATCAATGACTAACAAAAGTTATATTCAACACACCAAAGTAATTGGGTTTCAAATCTAAAGATAGACCATGTTATGGTGGACAAACCTCGGATTTCATACAATGAATTGTAATGAACCTCGGACCAAAAGCTCAACCACAGTTCTGCATCATTAAGGAAATAAATGGAAATGGAAACAAAAGAGTAAGATAATACTACTAGTACTCACATTTTCAAAATTAAAGATCTCAGAATATTTCAATTATTACAGGCTTGATTTATATGTATGTCAGTTTATGAACATAAATTGATTAGAAGAGGCTAGTATATTTATCTTGGCTTAAGGAAAAAGCATAGCAACTTTGGTTAGAATTATATATTTCTCAACACAAAATGCTTTCTTTAGGGGGGCAAGGTAAGGGGTGCTGCCATTTCAGAAACTGCAGTGCATACTCTTTGTTCAAATGAAATACTATATAAAAAGTAATAAATAAAAATTATGAGGCATGTGATCTCTATGAAGTTCTTCCTTGCTCATAATAAAACTATTAAGATTAAATGAAGTTATGGCAGGGTATAAAAATTATAATGATGGTCTTACCACGCTGTGGTGCTTGGTACAATGGCATAATTTCGATAAAACAAGTGTCTCTGAACGATGTTAGAAGGCATATCTTTGCAGAAAACTACATCAGAAACAAGAAACATTATTAGACATTTTGGACGTATCACACAACAAAGATCATCATATTAACAAGAAAACAAAGCATCAAGTTTGTCAATAGAATATATGTTGTAAAAGTCAGTAATTTGATAGTGCAAATTTCAGTCTCTGGGAGAATAGAATCATGGCATGAATATCAATGGCATAAATACTACATTACTATAACACTGCATGTTTTCCTTCTATTAAAAATCACAGCATAAGCAAACTGGACTGTATTTTGTTTTGAGTGTGTTAGACCCATAGGAAATGAGAAAAGATGAAAAGTTTATGTTAGGATGGGTTGGTCTATTTAAAGACCAACTGGGTTAGGAGGAAGGGACTTTTGGATATGGTGAATTTTGACAGAGTTTACTCTGTGTGAAAGGAAGAGTGCTTCCTTTGTAACCCCTTAGGGTGGGTTTATGCAGTGTATAGAGAATTATTTGGTAATAAACATTGCATTTCGGTATTTCTTGTTTCTCTGTGAGTTCTGTATCTGTGTTGGATCAGTGGACTCCTAATAGACTGCATCTAAACAGGTAGCAAGGTTGTCCGTCATCAACATTCTTGAATGGATAGGAAACCAGAATGACACTTATTGTTAGACCCATAGGAAATGAGAAAAGATGAAAAATTTATGTTACGAGAAAATTAAATCAAAAGAGTGCATGGCAGTTTTGTTTGTTAGGATAGGTTGGTCTATTTAAAGACCAATTGGGTTAGGAAGAGGGGACTTTTGGGGGTGGTTGATTGTTTACAGGATATTCCTGTGTGAAAGGAAGATTTGTAAATTCTTTGTAAGTTGCTGCTACCGGTTGAATACGATTTCTCATTCAGAAATTCTACTGTCTTTTCATTTTTCTTTGCTATTTTCGTGGTGTGTAATTCTTTGGTTCCTACCACTTATCATTTAAGGTCTTCAATAAACAGAACTAATGAGGGGAAAGGCAAAAGTTGGGAATACCATATAAAATCATTTTTCTTTAAACAAAAATACTAATTATGGTTTCCTTACATATTCTTCAAAGTAACACATATATCCTACCCAATGCAATCTAATGGACCAGGCAAGAAACCACACAATGACATTGGACCCAAAACATCAAACAAATTTATTCATCAGGTTTATGGGTTTCTTCCACACTTAAAGTTCTTTGTTTCCATTCCTTTCAAATGTGAATTTTAATCATCCACGTTTCACTCACACCAGTATTCCCAATAGTTTTACCCTCATTGCCTTATCAAGAGAATCTTGGCAAAAGCAATTCAGGTTAGCTGGCACATAAAATTTCTGAATAACCACATCCAATTCACCTACATTTCATATTTAGCATGATCTTCCTCAGCCTACATTAAAATTCTAAATATTTAAGAAGAAAAGAATAAAAATAATAATCAATTGGTAGGATCAAACAAAAGTAACAAACTGTTTCAAATAGCAGCACTAACATTATCAGCAGCTGCCTGTAAAGTAACATGGTCCCCCCATTGTCCAGATCTGCCAAGCATTAGAATAAGGTAAATACAGTGTATTTGATGAAAATGATACTTAAAGAATCCACAAATGTAATCCCTCATATTAAATATAATGGTTTAAGTAATGACTTATTTGAAAGATACATACTTAGCCATCTTCTTGTGGTATTTTTTGTACTTCATTGGAACATAGCATTCATACAAGGAACGGTGATCTTTGAGCTGACAAAGAGAAACCTTAAGCAAATAAGTATCTCAAATTTTCCGTTTGCAATATTTAATATAATTAATAAATTTCATATTGTTCCACCACTTAGAACAAAGGATTTGTACCACTTCCTTCACATGATTTAAAAACAGTTTTTATTACTAAATATGCCAGTAACTTAACCTAAATCTATAATTTCTTCCCTTGGAGGACTGTTCTTATTGTATACAGTTAGTATTTAAACTAATATCCAGACACTATAAAAGAACAAAATGTCCTTTGTATCTCCCCTTCTCACTCCTTTCTTTTATTATGCTTTCATTGATTAAAAATTGTTCATCTACAAATCAGCATTTTTAAATTTGTTAACCTAGTAAAACAACCACAAGCCATGAAAACCAAATTTCCACACAGGTTGCCATATTTGCTGGGATTTATTCTTTCCATGACAAACATTGGTATAACATACCTGTTTCACTATCTCCTTGCGAACATGCTTGTGGTGTTCAGGTGACCTATAAAGTTGATCAGAGAGTGCACGGAACTACAATGTAGGGAGAATAATTGTCACAAATTCAAAAGGATATTGTGATATAATACTTATGCCTCATGTGTAGTTGCTGAAATAACCCACCTGACAATTTCCATCACCAGATACTTTGAGTTCACATAAACCATAGACATTCAACCTAAAGAAGTGAAGAGAGAATAGATTTAATACCTTCAACAAAGATAAAACCATTGCGAGAAAGTGTATTACATTTACAGGCTAAACTTATTGACATTATTTTATAAAAAATCAAAAAATAAATAAATGTAGATTCCTAATATGTTGGTCAACAACTTGAAAAGGACAAAGGTTCAAAAACCCTAATCTTGTGTTCTTAATGGTTCATAATACATAGTCTTTCTATTATTAACAAACAGTACCTGTCAAACAGGAAAACAAAACCCAGCAATTACTTATATGTTCAATTTTGATAGATGGGATGTTATTTAATTTTGAAATCTGAATATGCATAACTCAAAGAGTTCCTTGTTGTATTTCTAAAAAGTAACATTTGTTTTCGAATATTAGCAATTAATATCTTTTTGAAACAATATTTTTTTTTCTTCATTGGAATTGGCTTGAATTCTTTCAATTTCTTTTTGGATTTGCGTATTCTTTTTTCCTAAGTTAAAGGTCAGGGGTGTTGTGAAGGATTGAATGCCATATAAATCCAATCTTGGGCTTTATAGGAGGGGGAACTTTTGGAAATTTTCTTTGTAGTTTAGATAGATTAATATTTTGTGTAAATGGAATTGTCATTCCTTTGTTTGATTGTATTGAGAACATAAGCAATAAAGGTTCTCTACCTTTTTGTAAATCTATCGATTTCTCTTTTGCATTGTGGTGCAATAAGCATGAAAACGTAACAATTGGTCCGACATACTAGGTCTGTCAATCAAGGAATATGGAACAGGGAATGGGAGCTATGGATAAATGGGCCAGCAAAAATAGTAGGACGATTGAAAGAGTTCAAGAAAGGAGACAAGAAGTTTGAAGGAAAAAATTCTGTTAACGACGAGGTGTAGAAGGAATTGAGAGCGAAAAACGAAGAAACGTATGACAAAGTGGAAGAAGAACCCAAATCTTGGACCAGGAGGATTGAGTTACCAACGTTTGAAGGGGTAGACCCCACAGATGGGTAGCAAGAGCTGAGAAGCTTTTTTGAGACACAACATATAACAAACAAAGAGAAATTAAGAATTTCTTTTATCAGCATGGAAGGGAGTGCCAATCACTGGTTCAAGATATGGAGGAAAGGAAAGAAGTTCAGTCTTTGAGAAATTGGAAAAGATCAAGTGAAAGGGGAGTGTGGAAGAATTCATCCAAGAATACGAACTATTAGTATCTCATGCTCCCAATATGATGGAAGAATGGGCTATATTTTAGCGGGATTACAGGTTAAGATACGTAATAGTAAACCCCCAATCTTTAAGGAAAAAAAAGGAGATAGTTACAGTGTTGATATGCTGGAAAATTGAAAAGGAAAATTTCGGAGGAATGGAGGCCAGGGGTGAAGAATTAACACTCAAAGAGTAAAGGGAAATCGAAGAGATGATTCAAAACAATTAGGAGGTGTTCACAAAACCCAAGGAATTATCGTCGAGGAGAGCCATGGACCATAAAATTCCTTTGAAAGAGGGGTGGAAGCAATTAATACGAGGTCATACACGTGCCCTCATTTGATGAAAACGAAAATTTAAAAACAGGTGAGTGAGATGTTAAAGGCAGGTATCATTCAATCCAGCAATAGCCCTTTTTCAAGTCCAGTCATTTTAATGAAAAAGAAGGATGGGAGTTGGAGGTTCTGTGTTGATTATAAGGCATTGAACAAGACTACTATACCTGTTAATTTTCCTATACCAGTTATTGAGGAGTTACTTGACAAATTATATGGAGCCGGCTATTTCTCAAACATTGATTTGAAGGCGAATATCACCAAATACAAACACAAAAAGATGACATTAAGATGAGTCATTGGTTATACCCTATGGGCTGACCAATGCACCAGCCACATTCCAATGCGCAATAAATGAGGTTTTGCAAAATTATTTGAGAAAATTTGTGCTTGATTTTTTTTATGATATTATCATTTACCGTAGAATGTGGGAGGATCATTTAGGGCATCTTAAAATAATACTAAAGACTTTGCAGCAGAGCCAGTTTTATGCCAACATGAAGAAATTTGAGTTTGGCAAGCAAGACGTACACCATTTGAGACATGTGGTATCCAGGGAAGGAGTTAAGATGGATCCTTAAAAGGTGGCAGCGATTCAACAGTGGCAGACACCCAAGAATATCAAAGCTTTGAGAGGTTTGTTGGGTTTGATAAGGTATTATAAGAGATTTATCCAAGATTATGGAAAAATAGCCTGACCTTTGACTCAATTGTTGAAGAAAGGAGGGTTTGTGTGGACTGATGAGAGTACGGAGGATATGGAGAAATTAAAGAAGGCTATTACCTCTGCACTAGTTTCAATACTGTCTGATTTTAATATGCCATTTTTGCATTGAGTGCAATGCTTCGGCCAAGGGAATAGGGGCTGTGTTATCACAAAATAAGAGACTCATTGCTTTTTCAGTAAAGCGTTAGCGGAGGCATCGCTGGTAAAGTCAATATATAAGAAAGAGTTGATGACTTTGGTCTTAGCCATTCAACATTGGAGGCCCTATCTGTTGGGGAGAAAACTCACAGTGTACATGGATCAAAGGAGTTTGAGATATTTGCTGGAAAGGAGCAGCGGTTCCTTTTTATTATTTCAATATTTTGTCTTGAATATAATTAATTCAATAAAAGAGGTATATTCAGTGTATTCTGTGTTTGGTGGGGTTTTTCTTTTCAAACGATGATCGGTGGGTGAGTGGAGTGGGTGAAGCGGTGCAAGAGGTGCTAGTGGGAGTGAGTGGAGAGCGTGAAGCGGTGCAAGAGGTGTAGTGTGGGTAGTTGGGATTGTTTTTCTTTTAAAGGATTGTGTCAGATTGTTGCAGCCTCTTCCAATACCAGAGGTTGTATAGGAGGAAGTGAGTATGGACTGTATATTGAAATTACCGAAATCTAATAGTTTTGATGCTATCATGGTTGTGGGGGATAGCTTAAGCAAATATTGGCACTTCATTCCACTTAAGCACCCTTACTCTACAGGATTAGTAGCAAAGATTTTTATGAAGGAGGTGTTAAGACTGCATGGAATTCCGACGGCCATCGTCAACGATAGGGATCCCATGCTTATGAGTGTATTTTGGAGCGAGATGTGTAAGTTGCAAGGAACTGTGTTAAAAGTGAGTACTTTGAATCAGATGGTCAAATCGAGGTACTTAATAGGATTCTGGAGACCTGTCTTCGCTATTTCTATTCAGAACAGCCAAAAGGATGGATGAATTTCATTGGATGGGCAGAATATTTGTATAACACTACCTATCAAAGAGCAGCCAAATGTACTCTTTTCGAAGAGTGTTTGGTAGAGGTCCCCCATCCATAACTCGATTTATACTAGGGGAGACAACAGTTGAAGTGGTGGCCCAGGATCTTATGAGCATTGATGAAGCATTAAAACAATACAATTGAAATTTCATCCCAGGAGGGGATAGGACTAGATGTCAAAGTTTGCAAATCGACATAGGCGGAAGTTAGACTTTGGGGTGGGTGACATGGTTTATTTGAAGAGCCGCCCACATCAACAACAATCTATGCATACAAAACTTCATCCAAAGTTATTAGCTCAATATTACGGTCCTTTCCTTGTGATTGCTAGAGTGGGAGCAGTCGCTTACAGACTACAATTCCCAGACCAGGTTCGAATACACCCAATGTTTCATGTATCGCATTTAAAGAAGACAATTGGTGATCATCATGTGGAATCAGAGATGCCACCGGATCTGCAAGGACAAGGGCAAAAAATGATTCCTGAAAAGATTCTGGGAAGAAGAACAGTGACAACTCAAGGATTCCCAGTGGAACAAGCACTAATTCAATGGAAGGAAGGAGCCGTAGAAGCTGCTACTTAGGAGGATACGGAAGTGATAAAAGAACACTTTCAGGGTTTCACCTTGACGACAAGGTGGTTGATTCAGGAGGACCAAAATGAATTCGTTCAATAGGGTCCAGTGAGGATTTGGAGAGTTTGTGAGAGAAGGAGAGGTAAGGGACATTAAGGGTGTTAATAATGGGTTAGGGATGTTGTGAAGGGTTGGATGCCATATAAATCCAACCTTGGGCTGTTAGGAGAGGGAACTTTTGGAAACTTTCTTTGTAGTTTAGACAGATTAATATTTTGTGTGAAAGGAATTGTCATTCCTTTTTTTGATTGTATTGAGAACATAAGCAATAAAGGTTCTCTCTTTTTCTGTAATTTGATCAATTTCTCTATTGCATTGCGGTGCAGTGAGTGTGGAAACGTAACAATATATACGTATATACATACATACATACATATGTTTACAAAAGGAGGCAAGCCACTTGGTTGAAACCCTAACCCTAAAAGGTTGGATACATACAAAGGAAATAATAATAAAATAACATTACATTTCAACATTAGCACATATAGTTGATGAGTGAGATGAAGATTAGTTCATTCGAGGCCATAAATGAAAAAAATAATAAAAATTCATCCTCCTTCTATCTTACATGTACAATCTTTTTACCGTGGTGTATCTCTTTCATATTTAAGAAAAGTCTGGAATCTTAATTTATTAAGTGTTTGAATACTAGTCAATCCTAAAGGAAAGAGTATTCTAAAAAGAAATCATAGAATTTGAGGAATTGTTTTTCCTTATATGACATGGTAAAGGAATGTTGGAAAACATATCTAAAAAACCTTGTTCTGAAATCTATGAAGAAGCAATCTAATTAATCAAAATACAAAATGAAGATAGTGAATACCATTTTGCACTTCTCCATAAATATAATTTGTTTATTTATTCTAAGTTGTTATTCTATTCTTGGTAATCAAGAACTTGTTCTTATCAACTCTTTGGTTCAAGAATTTATATATAATTTAAGTGACAATTAAAGCTTTCTCTATTCTTGTATAAACATATTTATGCCATAGGATTCCATTCAACTCATGGATGCAAACTGATTACTGATTTCGTCTATAGATTTTGGATTTATTCAAAATGATCAAATTATATTTGGTATTGTGTTCAATTTTCCAGCCATTTTAGATAAAATTTCAGAATATGCATACATGGTCTCTCTATCATTAACAAGCAGTACCTGTCAAACAGAAAAGTAATTACTTGCATGCTGAAATCCTGATACAAAAAGGTTGCTAATTGATTTCACCCCATGACATTTCTTTTACATTTCACTGATGATGAGATACTGCAAATCCCTAACTTTCTTTATTCTAAGAGGTTGAAGAAATGCCAGAATACTGCTGCCATCAACATACTTTTGTAGATGCTTAATTTTTTTATTTTTCCAACCTCTACTACATGACCTCCCAAATGTGCTGCTATAAGTAAAGCATGCCTCCAACTCTCTACTTGACTACAAAGAACATGTCTATACCAAGTCATTTTCATTTAAGTAGTAGTATTGAATTTTCTGTTTCTAGTTATTAAAACGAAAAATATTTACTTCACCAGTTTTGCTTTAAATTATAAATTGTAAATAATAAAAATTTTTCTTTTAGTTCCTCTTTTTCACCCATGGCCATTGTTTTAACATCCATCTTTTACCAAAAGAGTGGACCGAAACTTACAGTTTTAGAATATTTACATTAGAAATAGTATATTTAATATAGGAGAAAAAACACACCTCTGAAGCAGACGCTGGTGATCCATACTGGCATCATTTACAGTGGGGATAAAGGAATTTATCCGGGGAACATGCTGTAATGTCAAGGAGTTTTCATTAGAAGAAATTAAACAAAAAATTAATTAAAATTAAGATATAATTCCCTCCTTTGAATCTCAAAGAAGCGGGAGAACAATTACACACTTTTTGTCTGCTTTTCTATAAGACCACAAGCCGATGAATTATAAGTCATTATACCACAGAATACAAACAAAGCAAAACGAAATTAAGTCAAATCTACAAAGTGCACTGGCAGAGAAAGAAAGAAGTAAATAACAATGCTAGAACCGTTTTGTCCTTTCAAAGCATTGTATACGTCCTGAACCAATTCTCCAAAAGATAAAACTGTTGGGTGAAACCATGTGATCCATTTTATATTTAACTCAGCTCGCCCAAGAACCTCTAGGCTTAAACATAAGGGATATTAAATTGGGTTGCTAAATTTTGAATTGAATCATAATGGACATGTGGGAGAAAAACAGTAATTCCTTTATGATTTATTAAAACATGTATTAATAAATTCCAATTCATCCACTACCCCCATTTAACAAAAAAAACATTCAATCTGTTTCAAGTATAATATTTTATTTTCAATAAAATAAAATGAAAAAAAGTTCCATATTTATATACATTCTCAGATCAAACATAGTAGGCTCCAATACTCACCCTTAAAGACTTAGCCCAACCAATGAACTTTAGACTACTTGATCCAATAGATTACAAAAGATGTTAAATGGTCCATGATCCATTCAATAATAAACGGTGATTCAGTCCAACCAATTCATTATCCTTTGGTTTTATATTGGACGGTTAGTGGATAAACAGATTGAGTTTCCACTCCTATTGAACTGGACTATCCTATTTTTGTTAAACTTCAACTTTTATTTAGAAAGAATGGGAGTAAAAGGATCAAAATCTAGATCACATAGTCTCAGGAGTAACTTTATTAAAAGCTTAAGCTATTTGTATCTAGAAAGACAAATAAATTTTATAACGCATGCTTTTATATAACCATAACAGGTCAGACACTCAAAATCTAAACTTTTAGTCAGGGAAATAACTGAAAAGTAGGAATTCTAGGGGGAATTCTTACAGGAACAGGTTCCAAGTTGGTAAGTCGCCGCGCAACTGCTCCATCTAATTTGGCATACTCTTCTGACAGCACAAGAGCAATCATCTGGTCATCCTCCACATCCTGCTGACTGCCAAGAGATGTTGAACCAGAACTTTCACCCGAATACTCAGTCTGATTTCCATTCCTCATATCCTGAGCCGGAACTTGAAGTTTCAACCCTCCGGAAAAATTTCACAACAATCAACAGCAATTGAACCTGAAATACCATAAAAATCCCACGGTCATGAAACATTTCACAATCTCGAATCTAGTTAGAACACGGAACAAAGCATCGCAAACACACACAATAACAATTGAGTGGTGAAATCGGTGACTGTAAAAGCATATAATGGGGTTGATAAAGAGAATTATAATGCGAAATGTTGAAACATGATAATCATGTCCAATTTCATGAACCGTATCAATGACATAAAACAACAATTTGCAAATCCTTCTAAGCATACGCTAAAATAACGATATAAACAAACCGATACATATTGATCATAAATGAATGGCATTCAATTAGCGCTAGATAGCTAATAGCACGTAATCGGATCCAAGATTCTGATCACAATCCATAAAAACATTCACAAAAGGGTTCCTGAATAATCAACGAATTCTAATCCCGAGAAACAAAGATAACAATTTGTATTTGAAATTATATTTAAGAAAAGAAAAAGAAGAAGAAAACCCTATGATTCTGATGCGAGAGAACGATTATTTGTTTATGCGAATCGAGGATGCAATGAATGGGAACGGTGAAGAAGAAGGGTAGCAGTGAGCTGTGAGAGTTAAATACAGAAGGTTTCAATTCCGCGTTTTTTCGGTTGGTGAGAGACGATAACTTGAATGTCAATGCGGACGACACGTTGTTTTTGTTACTTTTTCGACGCTCACTAGCGCTAAAGCAAAGGGATGCAAAGAAGGTATAAATAATATGCGGATTTCTACTGTGAGCTATTGCGAAAAGTTGTTCATCGTGGCCCATTAATCATAACCATAGATATATAATAAAATATTGAACGCACCAGATTGAAAGATTGTAGAGTTAAACAACACAAATTTTATTAGTTAAATATAATTAATTGAAAAAATTAATCTAATAATCAAACTAAATCTTCATTTGATATGTGAATTTTGTTTCTATTTGTGGGGGAGACGGTTAAGTAATTTCTTTTATTTTCACCAGTCATGAAATATGTGACTTTGAACATGATAAGCCAAATAGATGCAGAGGTTAACAGTAAAACTGACATATTAGAATGGGTAGATGAGCTGTATTTGTGAATCTGACTATATATGAAATATTTCTGTATATATTTTTAAAAGGATTGGATCCTCGCAAATACTCAATTTATTAATTTAATTTAATTTCTTATCACTCAGAAAAAAAAATCGTCGTATTCGTTAAATATTTTATAATAGATCGGTATATTGGTTCACGCTGAACCACGTGCTTGGTTCTTCACGCTAGAAATCACCAGATAATTATTGAAACATTTTGTTAATACAATAAAATAAAACATTCTTAGTACAATAAATTTAATTTTTTTAACATTGTTAAGTATCCGTTAAATGTGTATTAAAGATATTTTATCAATATTAATTGTGAAATGATAAAAGGACATTTATATGAACTTAAAAAGTTTGTGTTGTTTTTCCTTTTGTGTTTTACATGAAAGATCAGATTTATTGGAATAAAATATTACATGAAAGATAAGATTTATTGAGATAATATAGAGTCGAGACTCGTACACTCCACGATGTCTTGGTGTGTTGGGTTCAAAATTAATTTGCTTACAAAATTACTAAATTTTTGGTTAAATTAATGTTATGTCAAATTTGTCTCTCCCTATTGTTGGTGTTACCCTAAAAAATTAATTCTTCTATAATTAAAAAGCATTTTGTAAACAAAACAGTGAGACAAGTAATGGGGTTGCTCTAAAATGTCTCTCCAATTTTTTGGTTGTGCCGTTCTTCCTTTTAGCAATAAGTTGATATAGTGGAAAGAATCCTATGGAAAATAAGTAAAACACAAAAAATTCACTGAGATGATAGGTTTTGTTAGTCAAGTTTACTAACAAAGATTTTTCACAGAAACTGGGTTTCAAAAATTTATCCTTCTTAAGTTAGAGCAACAATTATAATATGTAATATACCAAAAAAGGAAGGATAAAAAATTACTCAATATGTTTTTATATTGATTTGTCTGGTAGCGTACACGCTACGTCTTCTTATCAAACAATTGTTTGAGTTCCACTTGTAGACTAACACTTCAAGATATAAGAGTATTATTTCAGTTGATAATCACTTCTAGTTAATCTATATGTTTATTATTTAATAACAAACCACTCCTAGCTAACACGAGTATTGTTAACAACAAATTACTCCTGTCTAATATGAGTATTGTTTGAGAATAAGTCACTCTTGGTTAAGACAAAAATTTGTCTGGATTATGATCAAAAGATCACAAGTTTTGCTTACTGTTCACACCCTGCGTTCTGTTATTTGCGCCCTTCATATATTGAGCTTTGGCCAAGATTTCCATTTTCACCCTTTCTTTTCATCATTTTCTTTTCAGATTTTTTTGTTGGGCTGGGCCTATCTATTTTTCTTTTTTATACCCCTTTCCTTTTACATTTCACTCCCCTGTTCATTTTTTTTGGGCTAGGCCCATTTTCACTACATTTTTACTCCCTCACGTACCAATCAAAAAAGGGCAGGGGATGAAACTTTCAATTTCGCTAATGACAGATTGAGGCGAAGGAGTGAAAAGAGGCAAAAATCGAATTAATTCAGGGAGACTTTTTTTCTGAATTACGAATTCACACGCACCGAAATCATACATATAGAGATTTTTACTTTCATTGAGATTCTCCTTTTTTTAACAAAGAATTGGAACGTTTAGTAGCAGGAAGGAAGCAAGAACGAGGTAAAGAAGAAGCAGTAATCAAAGAAGAAGATACACGTGCTTCAAGATGTAAGTTTCCAATTCTTGATTCTTCAAAATAATGCTTCAAGTTGTTGCGAATATTGTTGTTGTGATTGTTTTTGGTTCTTGATGTTGAGTAGATTGAATGCTTAATTTGTTCTTCATATGTAAAAGATAAATAATCAGCACTGAACCCCTTTCTTTATTATTTTTAAATATGAAATTTATTTTCAATTTTTACACAAATTTTCTCTTTCTCGTGCTTTATATAAAATAAATTTCGATTAAATATCCAAAAGATCGTATGCGTCATGCAAAATTTAATTTGAAAAGTTTTTTTATGTTTAGATCTCCAAATGAACGTACGCGTTAAGCGAAATTTAATTTAAAATTTTTTTTGTTTAGATATCCAAATGATTATACGCGTCATACGAAATTTAATTTGAAAAATATTTCGTTTAGATAATCAAAGGACCGTACGCGTCAAACAATATTTAATACGGAATTTTATTAGAAAAATACAAAATTATAAAAAATTTTAGAAATGAAAAAAATATCAATACATCAAAAAACAACTTTCTTTTAGAACTACGTATGTCCTGATTTTCCATAACTGATAGAAATATGTAGGAGCAAGGACAATCTTTGTCGGACCCTTTAATTTAAAAATTATTTTTTGTTCTTATTTGCATTCTTATTCTTATTTTGGGAAAAATAAAGATTTAATAAACCATATTTAGTTTTACTAATTTGCTCAAAGGTATTATCTTATGATAGGCGTTGTCGAGGTGCTAATACCTTCCCCGCACGTAACTAATTCCCGAGCCTATCTCTGTTTCATAGATCACCCTTTCCTTTTCTCGATTTTCCATAGTTTTTCATATTAAACAATGGTGGTGACTCCATCTCTTTCATTTAACAATCCCATTTGTGGACAATTGAGAGTTAGGCCATTTTGATTTTATGAGTGAAAATAAATGTGATTTTATGAATGTTTGTATTTCCCGCTTTTTATATATTTCATGCTTTATCACTTTTGTACCTTGATTTATGGCTTTTTGTAAATATTAATGCTGGAATATTGAACCCTAGGGTATAGGTAGGGGGTTGGGTACAGGTTTTCTGCCTCCACACACACTTTTCATGTATATATCATGTGTGCGACCCTAAAACCCTATGGTATAAGAAGTCTAGAAATAGAGGGATTTAGTGATATTGGAAGGGATGGACTTCCTATTCTAATTTCCCAACCAAAGTTTGTTTTCCTTATTCGCCTGTTCATAAGTTAGTTGTTTATCGACAACTTTGAATAAGGTGATAAATGAGAGTCATAGCTCTGGTGACCTTTATACCTTTATGGATTAGGGAGACAACCCTTGTGAGTGTGCATGTAAAAATCTTAGAACCCCTAAGCGTCGTAATGCCAAATTTTTTTAGGGCACCAAGGGAGATTTTTGAATTGCTCTTCCTCCCACCATTTTGTACATACTAATTAATGTATCACATTTGCATACACATATCATGAAATAAGTACCTCTTTAAACACATTTGATTCATGATGCCGATATAAAAAATGAAAAAATGAAAAATAAATGAAAAATAAATGAAAATGAAAATAAAATCTCCTTTGAGGAAGTTTCATCCATTTATACATCCATATATCGCCAGAATGTCATACATATCTTTATGAATAAAAAACATAAAGAAAATGTTGTATCGATTCATTTATGCATTTCATATATTTCTTCCTGAAAAAAAAAGAGAGAGTCTCATCCATCCATTCATACATTCATTAGAATTCGTTCTCATCTAAAGTCTCTAGACTTTCATACATTCATCCATACAAAATCTCATAAATGAGTTCATGCATTTGCAAATAAAAAAAAAAAAACAAAGTTTCATGCATCATCCATGTACTCACGCATATAACATTCATACATTCTCATAAAAAAAATGTAGATTCAAATAGAGTTAATACATTCATTCATGCATCCTCGTAGCCTCAGCGTTCATGCATAGAATTTTAGCATTCAGCCATGCATCCTCAAATAACCCAAAATGAAAATAAAGTCTCATATAGAGTTTTATTGTATCATTAACATATGAATATTCTCAGTTAGAGTCTCATACAATAATCTTGACATTACCATCTAAAGTTTTCTACATATAACAAAATTTAAAGATAGATTCAAATATAATCAATGCATTCATACATGCATTTTTAGTCTCATACGTTCATTCAGAAATAGTCAAAATAAGGTCATGTACATTCATACATGCATTATTGGTCGCATGTAAGAATAGAGTTCATAAATTTTCATAATATCATTCATTCAAGCAATAAAAATGGAAAAATACACATTTCATACATGCATTCTCATAAATCATCATGAATTACGTATATGCATTTTCTCAAGAATTCTCAATAGAGTTCCATGCATACGTTCATGCACTCTCATTGCACTTATCCATTTCTTTTTAAAATGCATTTTCAAAAGTAGAATTTCATATCTTCTCATTTAGAAATAGAATTTCCTTCTCATATAAACAAAAATAAAAGAAGAGTCTCAAGCATTTACCCATGCATTCTCAAATAAAGTCATATACACTCTCCATAGAAAAAATAATCAACCATCATGCATCCATAAATGCATTTTTTTAAAGATTTTATGCATTCATGTATTTATTTTCAAAATTTCATGCATTCATAAATGCATTTTCTCAAAAATTTCATACATTTATATATATGCATTCCCAAAAATTTCATGCATTCATATATGTATTTTCTCAAAACATCATGCACCAGTATATGCATAATCATTCAAAAAATTGTCACATGCACAAAAAAAAATAAAAAAAATCGTGCATTCAAACATGCATCTTCAAATGAACAAAAATAAAAAAGTTCACATTCACTCAAAACATCATGCATTCATATATGCATTCCCAAACTTTCATGCATTCAAACATGCATATTCCAATGAACGAAAATCAAAGATTTCATTCATCCATATATGCATGAAAGATTTTTTCAAAAATTTTGTGAATTCATATATATGCATTTTCAAAGTTTTATGCATCCATTTATGCATTTTCTCAAAGTTTCATGCATTTGTATATGCATTACCAAGATTTCATGCATTCATATATGCATTTTCACAATCTCATGCATTCAAGCATGCATTTTCAAAAGAATCAAATCAACCAATAAATAAATAGAAGAAAAGAAAGACGAGTGTCACTATCCGTGCCTCTGCTCATCCCTCTGCAACGATTGCTATCTTTTTAAGGTCTCATCTCACGTTTTTGGTGTGACCTTCTAATGCAAGGTCTCGATCTTATGATTTGAGCAATGATCCTCTTGTCTCTATAAGAACAAGATCTCGATCTCAAGTAAGGTTATGCCACCCTTTTGTCTCTATGAAAGGTCAAGGTCTCGATCTCACATTTCTAGGCGTGACCTTCTAATGCAAGGTCTCAACCTTATGATTTGAGCAATGATTTTCTTGTCTCTGTGAAAGGACAAGATCTCAATCTAGAGAGAGGACACGTGACCCTCTCATTTTTGCAGAAGGTCAAGGTTTGTGATAATTATTTATTTTTATCACTTTTCTGATTGTATAATGATAACAATAAAGATAAATTAGTAGTAATTATTGAAAAGTAGTTTAGGTTGAGTTCAAGAGGGGGGGTGAATTGAACTTTCAAAAAATTTTGAAAAATATGGAAAGTAATTAAGTGTAGAATGAAAGCTCTTTATTAAAACAATCAAAAGTGTGAGTTTTGAGTACACAATAAAAAATCGATCAATTGAAAGCCCAAAACAATCCAATTAAAAATAGCACACAAAGGAGCAATCAACAAAAACAATGGATTGAAACGCAGAAGCAATTAATCGAATTAAACACAGAACACAACACTGTCCATAAACAATTAATTGAATACTGAAAACAGTTAACTGAAAAGCACTCACAATTCAAAACAAGTCAAATCAATTGATTGAATATAGAAAACAATCAATTGAACAAAAGCTCAACCAATTTCAAATAAACACTCCAAACAGTAAAAGAAACCAAACTGGGAATGTGAAATCTTAAGTTTCTTCAAAAAGCAGATTCAATTGATTGAAACTGACAATCAATTGATTGAAAATTCTCAAAGAAAATCAACTTCCAAGATTTTAATCAATTGAATAATGAACATAATTAATTGCAAACATCAAACCGGAGTCAAGAACATAATGCAATCAATTAAACAGGCGAATCAATCAATTGTAGAAAACACAAAACTACAGCAGCAGGAGGACAATTGATTGAAACCGAGAATCAATTAGTTGATTTTTCATAAGTGAAAAATGTTAGAAATCAAATTTACACAGTAGCTCAAGAATGTTATTTGATGAAAATATGTAGTTATAGAAAATCAATTTGAATTTCTAGAAGCACTTATGTAGAACAAAATAGGTTATTATGCAGTACCAGAACAATCAATTTATAAAAAGCGAAAAATAATTAATTGAATTTTTGACAGATTACACAAAACTCTATAGAATCGATACGCGAATCAAGATAAGGGTAAAGAGAGAGTAAGAACACCAAGATTTATACTGATTCACGCTTCCTCAAGGGCTACATCCAGTCTCTTTCCAACAAGCAAAGAAATTCACTCAAAGATCACCAAGATCAATCGAATCCAAGCCAATTACACTTGCACCCTGCAAGAAATCTCTGCACCCTGCTGAACACAACCCATGAACCCTACAGAAGTTGTAAAAACAATGCAGAACCCTGTTGCACAATTACAAACCACAAACCGTATGCAATTTGTAACCAAAACAAACAACTACAAGAGGAATAGAACTACGAAACGCTTCTACACACAACACTAGTTCAGAAAACTATAAGAATAGTGCCAAAAGCTTATCTCTTTTATGCAAAACCAGAGCTACACGAAATCGCTTCAAAGAGAGGTTCCAAGATTCAGGTTCTTGAGCTTTTCTTGATGTAAATAAATGGAACACTTAGTCTCACTGTATTAGCACGTTTCTCTCTCACTTAGGTTCGCAAAAAGTCAGTCTCATTAAAGTGAAAACGCGCCCCGCAGTTATATAGGCACTTTGTTTTAACAATAGTCGCTACCGTTAAAATCAATCGATTGATTTTCCAATTCAATCGATTGATTTTTCTGAAAACAGAAAAATCAACAAGTAGATTTTCGGAAATAGTTAATTGATTTTTATCTCAAAACAAATTTTGAAAACTATTAACCCTCACTTACTTCAATTCAATTATTTATTAAAAAATTGAATTCTTGGAGCTCTTTTTAAGTGAAAAATCATGCAGCTCAAGGTTTTGAACCAAAAACCAAACTCACACACACAACCAAAGTTCTAGAGCAAAACCCAAGAGATATCTCATCAAGGTTCATGATGGCTTCATCAAATCACTTAGTAAGCCTTGGTGTTAACAATTATTATGGTTTTACAGTATTTTGCTGTAATTAGGCCAATTAGGTTTCAATTAAAAATTTGTTATTATTTTGACACCATTCTTGGAATTTTAACAGATTTGAGTGTGTTTCATATTTTATCCATAACTTTTGCCCCAAAACTCGAATTTACTTGATTATAGTTTCGTTTTATAGATAACGTAAAGATCTACAAATGTTATTCAAGAGCCGAGAGCAAAATTCGAACTAGAAAATGATTGAAATAGGGTTTGAAGTTGGTACACAAAGGCTGGATTGAAAAGCGACACCTGGATATTTTGAGCAGATTTCTTTATGGAGGGTTATTTAGTCATTTCATGTTTTAGGTTAATATTTTTTAAATACAACTCTCTTGGTAGTGCAGAGACATCACAGTAGATAGTAGATAATTAAATACAATTTTTCTTTTTCCTTTCTTTTTCTTCTGTGTGTTTTGCATTTATCTTTCCGTCTTGCTGTGTCAATTGTGATTATGAGTGGCTAGTTGTTCAGTTCAATCCGATCTCCAAGTGCTCTCTTGTTCTTAATCCTGAGGTTTATGTTTTGTAATTCTTTCCATAATTACATGCTCAATTGCTATTTTAATTTGATTATTAAATTTAATAATTGGATTAATCTAGTAATTGAATCAATATTGATTGGATTGTATTGTGGAATTTCCAAGCCAATGTTCAAGTTAAAATAATATTATTTTTCATAGTGGGTGATTGTAGCTGTTCAGCATATTGTGTATTTGGTGAAATGCTCCATGATTGTGCGGGTGTTCGGAATGTTAAATAGATGTAGAGATATCGATCTATTATACCCACACATGTAGTTCGGATTTTCTTTAGGAGCCAATGAGGGATTTGGGAGAGCCGAAGAGAGGCCGGGTTAGTTTTTGTTACTTACATTTATCTAATATGTTAAAAATTTGTTTCTTTTTATTAAATTTAATTATTTCATTAAAACCCCTGAATTCTTTTAAAAGAACGACTGAGTAATTTTTGGGAAGAATGACCTAGTTAGCTATACTACAAATTTAGCTTCCTAGTATAATTTGGTGCGTGTTCGGCAATGCCGTATCAGTCTTGATCTCACGTTTTTAGGTGTGACCATTTGATGCAAGGTCTCAACCTTACAATTTGAGCAATGAACCTGTCGTCTCTACAAAAGGACAAGATCTCGATCTCAAGTGAGGATTTGCGACCCTCTCGTCTTTGCAATCAGAAATTTGGGACTGATGATGGCCTTCTGGCTTACTTCCAAATGATAGATGTTAGCACCAGTGGGCTACTGTGATGATTTGATGAAGCCAACCAAGTGAAGAAGTTCAAGAACTTATGATCATATGTGGAATGCATGAAGATTTCATGAAGATTGAAGAACTTGGTCTAGAACTTAGGAATGTGTGTTGTGGGGTAAGTTTGAGGTCTAATCAGTGATGTATGCAGTCTTAATCAAAGATAAGCTCCATAAGTATTTTCTGAATTAACAAAAGTTTTGAGAAATCATTAAAATCAAAACTTGCATTTTGAACAACTGTTTTAATTAACTGGAGAAAAACAGTCGACTATTTGAAAAATCAATCGACTGTGTTTTAAATGACAATTGTCTATAAATATTTGGCGTGGTTTTTGAAAACATACAAGACACGAGATTGAAAATCATTCTAAAGATTTTTTTGAGCAAGAACATTTGAGGTTTCAAAGAGAGCAAAAACACCTTCAAGTCTAGTGATCAAGATCAATCAACGTTTTCATCAAAAACTATTTTCTTGAACTACTATTGGAGCTTTGATTTGACTGAGATAGTTTCTTCACTGATTTGATCATCAGACTAAGCCTTTTATACCCTTTCTTTATTACTTTTGTAATCTATTGTATAGAAGTGCTTGTATTGCTTGAACTGTGATAATTCTTTCACTGTATTGAAGGTTATTCTGTTTTGAGTTACCTGGGTTGGTAATTCTATTATGTACAATGGGTTCTGTACAAGCTGTGACTTGCTGTAGGTTTTAGCAAGACTGTTCTTGAAACACAGTGGGTTTCTGTGTGGTTTCTTGTTCTGCTATGGATTCAGCAGTGGTCTATTGCGGGGTGTAGTGAGATGTTTCTGGGTTATACAGTGGATTCTATATAACTATGACTTGCTGTGGGTTTTAGCAAGGGAGTTCTTGAAACACACATTGGACTCTGTGTGGTTTCTTGGTCTGCTGTAGGTTCAGCAGTGGTTGGCTGCATAGTGCAGTGTATTCCTACTTTGGGCAAGTCTTGTAAACTTGATCAGCTGATCATTTTTAGTGAAATCCTTACTATGTGTGAAGGACTGGACGTAGCCTGTTTGTTGGGTGAACCAGTATAAAGATTTGTTGTGTTTTGAATCTCTCTTGCTCTCTCTTTTTACTGTTCGTATTAAATCTTGCTGTGTTTCTTGATTTTTTAGAATCAACTGAATCTTGCTAATTGAATAACTTCATCAACTTTCTGAAAACATTTTTAGCAACAGCTAAAAACATACATTCTGTTTTAACACAGTCTACTCTGAACTGTTTTGAATCTGTTAATAACCAATATATCAGTTTTCTGTAAATCTGCAGTTTCGCAATTTACTGGGTTTACTGTTTATCAGTTTGTTTTTCCAGAAAACTCAATCTTTCACTATTGTTGATTAAAGACTGTTTTCATACACTTAAGATAGTTTGTATTATTTAACAAAAAGGTTTTTAATCAGTGAATATTTATAAACTTGAAGTTGATCTAATTCTTTGATTTCTTGATTCAACTTTTCAAGAACTGCTTTTACAGTATACTGTGTATTCAAGAATTGTTTTCTGGTTACAGTTTATTGTATCTGGTTGATTGGTATTGTGCTGAAACTGTGTGTTGAACCTTTGTTGTTTGGTTAACATATCTTCTTGAGTAGTTTCCATAAAAATTATTCATTCTCCAAATAGTTTGCGAAAATTTTCAAGTGTTCAATTCACCCCACCCTCTTGAACTTGGCCAAAACATATTTTACAATTGGCATTAGAGCTAGGACTTGAATCCTAGTCATGTTTTTCGATCCATGGCCGAGAGTGTTAGCACGAAGGCTAAGCATGTTATTTGATGCAGTTAATAAAGACCATAGCTTGCTAAAGTTTCTGATGAATTAGATCTGGACTATGTTAGATCAATGCCTAGCACGTGAGCTGATGAAGACTGCCTCATGAAGAATCTGTTGGAACCAACCTGGACCAGAATTGTTCAAGTGAAGACTTTATGCCAACATGAAGATGGTTGGGTGATTCGGTCTTGGTCCTTAGTTGAGTTTGTGTGTTGGTGATTGGCTTAGTCCTTAATCATTAGTGGCATGGTTCATCATTCCTGAGGTGCTAACGAGATTCACAAATATCTTTATTAAAACTAGTTTTAAGAAAAATAGCCCAAACTGTTTTTTGCTGGAAAAGGTTTTTCAATCAATTGAATTTCTAAAACAATCGATTGAATGTGACAATTATTTCTGTTACTACTAGAATATTTGACTGGGTCAACTAACGGTCAATTCAATCGATTGAATGGTTTGTTCAATTAATTGAACTGTGACAGCTAAGCTGTTTTTAAAACTGATTTGGCTATTTAAAGGAATGGGCACTATCATTTTCAGTAATCTAAGATTTTCGAAAAGCCTTCCTTGAGATTTTCTAAGTGAGATATAGCGCCCCTTTTGTGTGATCATCCTTTGGCAAAGTTTTTCAAAACAAGAAACCTCCAAGAACGTGAATCTTTAAGCATCCTTGAGTGAGGTTCTTGCAACTTTGGTTCTAGACCAAAGCTAAGTCTTCTACACCTGATCTTCATTCTTTGTAACCTGTTCTGTGTAGAAGTACTGTGTGATTATTTCTGATCTTGTTGTTCTGTAATCTGTTTGCTATTTTCAATTACTGGGTTTGTAATTGAGTTGGTGCAGTGGGTATCTGCACTGGTCTCACATCTGTTGAGGGGTTCAGTGAGGTGTGCGTTTACTGTTGGGAGCAGTTTGTAACTTGTTGGGAGCAAGGGTTGTAAACTGATATTGTGATCTTTTTAGTGGAAATCTTTGCTAGTTTGCAAAAGACTGGATGTAGCCCTTGAGGAAGGGTGAACCAGGATAAAAATTCTGCGTTCTTGCTTTTCTTCCTACTCTTCTTGATTTCTTTTATTCAACTACTATTATCATTTAAATTATCTGGATTAAAATCTGATTATATTGTTGATTATATTCTGAACATCTGTTTACATATTTCTGAATCAACTGTGTTTCTGGATTATTTTTAGTCTACTGGATTGTGTTTAATCATCTTGAATCTGGACTAACACATTTCTATACTGAAACTATTTTCTGGGTTTATCTTTAATAATTTCCGCTATGCACAATTGATTGTTTACTGGACAGTCCAGAATTACATAAGTTGATTGATTGAATTAAGAATTTTCATTCTCTATTTCAAGAACAAATCAGATTTACGAAAAGATTTTGAAAGTTCAATTCACCCCCCCTCTTGAACTCGGTCTAAACCTTATTTTACAATTGGCATCAGAGCTAGGATCTTGAATGCTAGTAGTCATGATTTCGGTCCATGGCCGAACACAAGTTACCTTTTGTTGAAGGTGCATCTATTAATAGACCACCTATGTTTTCTAGGGTAAACTATCAATTCTGGAAAGTGAGAATGAAAATCTTCATTGAATCTATTGACCGTGGCATCTGGAATGCCATAGTAAATGGTCCATTCATTCCTATGCATGTTGTTGATGGTGTGTCTACTGCTAAGTGCTTTGATGAGTTAATTGATCTTGAGAACAAGAAAATGCAGTATGATTGTGTAGCTAAAAATATTATAACTTCTGCATTAAATCTGGATGAGTTCTTTAGAGTATCTCACTGCTGTTCAGCCAAAGAAATGTGGGACATTCTAGAAGTCACACATGAAGGAACCACTGATGTGAAGAGAGCATGCAAACATGCATTGATCCAGGAATACGAGTTGTTCAGAATGCAGCAGGGAGAGACCATTGCTGACGTCCATAAGAGATTTACACATATTGTCAATCATCTAATTGGACTGGGCAAGCAGTTTGATAGAGAGGAGCTTAATATCAAAATTCTGAAGTGCTTAGACAGGAGTTGGCAGCCTAAAGTCACAACAATTTCAGAAACTAGAGACTTGACAACACTTACAAATGTAACACTGTTTGGCAAACTACGAGAACATGAACTGGAGATGATTAGGTTGAAAGAAATGGAAACAGTGGAGAAAAAGACCAAGAGCCTGGCACTCAAAACTAGAACTGCTATTCAGGAATCAACTGATGAAAGTTCAGAAGACTGTAGTGAATCTGAGAACCTCAATCTGTTGACAAGAAAGTTTCAGAAATTCATAAAGATGAAGAACAAATTGAATAATTAGAAAGGTAAAAGAGGTAAAAATAAATCTGATTCTGGTTCAACTAAATTTGTGTGCTTTGGCTGTGGAAAACAGGGACATATGAAAGCTGAGTGTCCAAGCATTGCAACCAAAGACAAAGCACCTGAAAAGAAGAATAATAAATTTGGAAAAACTAGATGCGCGTATATAGCTTGGGAGGACAATGCTACATCGTCTAGTTGTTCTTAAGAAGATGAGATTGAAGCCAATCTGTGTATGATGGCTGGAAGTGATTCTGATGTAAGTAGTACTGAATCTAGTGCTTTATTTAATAGTACTAACTACAACACACTTCTTCATGCATTTCAAGAAACACATGAAGAAGCTAACAAGTTAGCTCAATCAAATAGTAGATTGAAAGGCATGAACAACATGCTGGAAAATAGAGTTAAGCAATTGGAGGATGAGTTACTTAAAGCAAAAGATGATTTTGAAAATTTAGAAAAGCAGTTAAATTTTGCACACTCCAGTAAACTTAACTCTAGCAAGCCAATTGATTGTGAAAACTGTGCTATTTTGCAAAGTAAAGTGAGTTATTTGATTTCTACTGCTTCAAAACTTTCTATGTGGACATGAAACCTAAATGCTCTTTTGGGATCCCAAAATTGTGTTTTTGAAAAGGCTGGCATTGGTTATCAAGCTGGTCCCAATGGAAAGCAAAAACTGTTTAACAATTTTTTTAAATGTTGTAGATCATAGTCTTCACAATCTATTGCCTGCTTCTACTATATGAAAAAGGGTCACTTTGTTAGAAATTGTAGGATTAGGAAATTTAGTGTTCCAAAAGGATTAGTTAGGTGGGTGCCAAAAAGCACATCTAACACTGTTGGACGCAAGCTTAACAGGGTACCAAATCCTTAAACTCAATCTATTTTGCAAGAACAGTCAGCATCCAATAAATTGATGTGGTATCTGGACAGTGGATGCTCAAAGCACATGACAGGAGAGGCCTCACAATTAATTAATTTGAAATGAAAATCAGCAGGATTCGTCACTTATAGAGACAACAATCGAGGAAGGATTCTTGGTGTTGGTGATATAGGAAGCGAGAATAAAGTGATCATAAAGGATGTGTTGCTGGTAGAAGGTCTGAACCATAGTCTGCTGAGTATCAGTCAACTATGTGATCATGGTTGCAAGATCAGTTTTGAACCAGAGAATGCATTATAGCAGATTCAGATTCTACTGAAGCAGTTCTTGTAGGTGAAAGAGTAAGTAATGTTTACATGCTTAATGTCTCAAGCATCATCCCTAGTATAAACTATTTACTATCCCGAGATGATGAATCTTGGTTATGACATAGGAGACTTGCACACATTCACATGCATCATTTAAATAGGATTGCATCTAAGGATCTTGTAATTGGTCTTCCTAAGCTTAAGTTTGAGAGGAACAAACTGTGTGAAGCATGCCAAAAGGGTAAGCAAACTAAAAGCTCTTTTAAACCGATTAATGTTGTTTCTACAACTAGACCACTTGAGCTGCTTCACATGGATTTATTTGGTCCCTCAAGAACTAAAAGCCTAGGTGGTAATTACTATGGTCTAGTGATTGTAGATGATTTCTCACGGTTTACATAGACATTATTCATTGCCACAAAAGATAATGCTTATCTTGCTTTTAAGAAATTTGCCAAAGTGATTCAAAATGAGAAAGGATGTAGGATTTCTACCATTAAATCAGATCATGGG
>Ga0209700_102772_pt1 | contig 34915 bp, 18 predicted proteins | sample SiratroredBW_FD_187528 | JGI IMG/M metagenome (GOLD analysis project Ga0209700, IMG submission 187528) | Root nodule microbial communities of legume samples collected from California, USA - Siratro red BW (SPAdes) (version 2) | ecosystem: Host-associated > Plants > Roots > Nodule | place: USA...
CCGTAGTTAGTTATCTCCGTTGATAAAGTGCTTGAGGAGATGCTTGAAAGAGCTTTAATAGAGTTTATTTCGACTTATTGAAGTAGTTTAATAACTTATGGCTTTTATAAGTATTTTTTTTTTTTTGTCTATTTTAGTAAGTTTTAGGTCGAAATTCTTCTCACGTCCAAGTTAAGATTTCTTGAATAAACACTTAATTAAACTATTTGGTTAAATTTACCATTTAACTCTACTACTGAACATTGCATTCCTATGTTTCATTGAAAAATTGAAAAATACTGAGTCTAAGGGTGGAGAGCCCCCGTAACTTTGAGATAGCATTGCAGTTGGAAACTTGGCATCTCTGCTTTTTTTGCTCTGCTCATGTCCTTTTCTGGGCGGTTTATTTTATTAAGGGTTCAAAGAGATTGGTTAGTTTTTCTGCACTTTTATGTAACTCCTCTGATGATACGACCTTTTCAAAGAGTTTTATTTTGTTTCCTGTAAACAAAATCAAACTAAGTTCGTAAGTTTTAGGAAAATCAAGATTTTTTCCATCCACTGGGTTTGCGTTTGTGTGAAGAGGTGGGATTGCACACAAGTTCGTAAGTTTTATCAGTGAAACTATAGTACTTGAACAGGACAATTGTGAAGAATTTCATGTGTATGGTCTTTTGTTGAAAAGAGACCTTTTTTATTTTTGGTGGTAAGAAACATATGTTTTAACTTTTGAAGTGGAGTAAATTTTCTCAGGACTTAGGAACGCTTTTGATTTCAAAGGCCGTAGTCACTTTAACTAAGAAACCAATATTTATCCCTCCGCAATGAGAGTGTTATAATATTTTGACTCTGATTTGAGATCAGAGCAACCTCAGGTACCTAAAGGAAGAAATAAAAACAACAGACTTAATTATCACAATACTATGACGCGCACTTTGTTATCCTTCAGTATTAAACATTACCAGATCCTTAACAATTTCCTATCAAAACCTACCTAACTCATACTTCCTACTACTAAGAAAAGATAAAGGATGCTACTAATATTCCTTTTGGGCCTAATTGTAAGAATGAGTTGGCCGTATCAGACCGCAAATTATCATTTTAAGTTTTTTATTTTCTATTTTTAAATTAGGTTCTCATAAGTCAAAATGTGATACTTTCCGTTCATTTCAGGGCTCTTGTCTTCGTTTCATGAATAACTTTTTCCAGTAAATACATGATTATAATTCTGCCTTCTCTGTTGTTGACCATGTAAATTTTATGCAGGATAATCGAATACTGCATAAAGAAGAGACTTAAATGGGAAAATTGTTTTGCTCGTAAAGTTTGTAAAGAAAATGAATATTATGAAGATATGATGCGCTACTTGCAGAGGAATCTAGCTGTATGTGTTGTACAGAATCTGTTACTCTGCTTGATTTCTCCACTTGAAATTTTAAATTGTAAATCAAATGCATTTTTACAAAACTTTATATGCATATGCTCTTATCCTCAGGGATCATATTAAAGAAATTTGTTGGAGAAAATTGAAGTTATGTTTCAAAATCGAATTCTGACCTTGTAACTAAAAATAAAACATAATGTCCTCAGTTTTAGGAAGGTTTTAGTAAATAATTTAATCATACTATTACCTTATGATTTTATGAAAGAATTGTTCATCCTCATCCTCAATATTTAAGAACTTATAACTAACATTTCCTAGATATTGACTCTTATGTTTTATTTTTTTTGTCTTAGGATATCTGCATTTAATGTATATATTCTCACTTGCAGCTATTCCCGTATCATCTGGCCGACTATGTATGCCGTGTAATGAGAGTGACACCTTTCAGATATTACATTGATATGATTTTCGAAGTAATGAAAAATGGTAATTCTATTAGTTTCTAGCAATTACGACTGAATTAATTTCATGAATATTGTGCTTAACTAACTCTAGCTATACATAACACAAAATTAGGCATTTTTCTTTTCTTGATTATTATATTCCAGAGAAAAAAAATGCTGTGCTTACCAATAATTAGTAGATAATTTTGTGGCATTTGCATTTGCACTAAGTCTTTTATTTCATTTACACTATCAAGTATTTCATGTATCGTACAGTTATTTTCTAAATTCGAGTAAATCGTAAGAAAATATAAATGGAAAGAAGAAAACCAAAAGAGAAACAATGTCTAAAATTAAGGGAGGTATGCATATTTAGCTTTGGTAGTATATATAAAAAAATACATACTAGAAGTGGAAAATATTTAGGACTGTAATGAAGATATGCATAAACGAGCTTGGATTTAAAAGTTAAAATAAGTGAAGTTAATAAAAATATTTTTTAAATTGAACCAAGAAGTGATCAAGGCACCAAATTCAAGGCTTAACCGTTGCTAAACTGAGTCGAGATTCTCTACTGGATTTTTCGGGTGTTGTTCCTCTGTTGTGCCCTGATTTTTATATATTTAAAAAAAGTTAATATATTTTAAAATATCAGTGTAGTGAAGACACAATAGAGGAATAACACCAAAATCCCAACAGAGAGTACTAAACCATAGCCAAATTGATATTATTAATGTAGTAATTATAAGAAAGACAATTCATAGATAATATTAAAGAAACATGATATTATAATTTTACAACATTAAAAACTAAAAATAAAGCACTAGTTCATATGTTTTTAACCCTAAAAGTACATACAAAAGTTCAAATAAATATATTATGCTATTCAGGTCTAAGTTTGAAACAATGCATAACAATGTCTTTTGGAAGTAACAATAATCTTAGGTTCATTTTTTAAAGAAAAAAATGAAGTTTTATTAAGATTTTTATTAATCTGTTGTTAGCCGAATTTTTAATGGTTTGTTTGCCTGCCATTAATCCAATTCAATTTTCAAAAGAGGAGAGTAGAGAAAGCGATTAAACTTCTTTGACATATTTTTCTTTTGTCATAATGATATCATAATAAAGGCACAATTAAATTATGATGTATGTGTATGATGTCAAAAAAATTCATATTATACTTGTATTACCTTTTGCTTGATTGTCTGAACTCTGAAGGTAGATAAACATGTAGAGTAGTAAAGATTTGTTTGGTGGAAGCTGGCCTTTAGAAGTTTACTGCTTGTCTTAATTATTTGCAGAGCAACCTTATGACCGCATCCCAAATTTTAGTGCTGCAGATGCTTTAAGACTTACAGGAATTGGGAGAAATGAATTTATTGATATAATGAACAAGTGCAGGTCTAAGGTACTGCATAGATTTGCATGTACGTTACACTTAAATATATCTTCAATAATTTTGATTACATGTAAGTTATTGCATGCATATTTGTGTATGTCTAATGACCTACAGCAATCCTGCTGCATATATTATCTTCTATTCTCTCTCTTTTTATAAAGGGCTATGTATAAAGGAAAATTATAACTTAACAATCAGGACACTATTTGAAATTTTTCAATAAAAGAAATATATGATAATAGGTCGTGCATAAAGAAAGAGTACCAGATTTTTTATGTCAATATATCATAACCATTTATACAAAGGGACATTGAAATGAAAATATTTTATTACAGAGACAACTGAACCTATATATAAGATAAAATTATAAAGAAATCAAATTAAATCACAGCACAATATATGTCATTTTTATGTGGCAGTGTCATCATAGGTTTTAGATGCTGGCAAGTCAAACACAGACATGCATTATTAATCTTTGTAAACATTACTTAGGAAGAATAATCTATGATTCTTTTCTAAACCTTTTGTGGAATATAAAACCAGGATAATTAGAGAAGCAGTAGAAAGAGAAGTAGAATTTGGAGAAAGAAGGAGAAAGGTGGTTTCTTTCTTGTCTGCACTTATACTCCTTTGACCAGCCTTGCAACAAGCTTGATGAACAATCGTATCAATTTGTATTATCTTTTGTGTTTGTTATTTACATATTTAAATTTGTGAGTTCTCCGGTTTTACTGCTATTGTTTGGATAATGATTTAAATTTGCAGTATAGCCTAAGTTTAAGTTAGTGTTAGTTAAGCCTTTATGATCAAAGGTAGGCTTGTAAATTTTTATGATTTCTCACCAAGCAATTGCTCTTTCGGAATATCCAGAAAATAATGTGGAAACTGAACAAGTCGATAGCAAAAGAACTTTTGCCTACTCAACCTGTGGATTTTCCAATTGAACCGTGGTGGGGAGTTTGCCTTGTGAACCTTAACTTGGAGGAATTTAAGGTGGGGTATGTCCTTCAGCCTTATAAAACAGTGAACCCATGTTTTGGTGGGGTTAATATGAAACTTTACCCAGTAATAAAGGACTGTATATATTGCCTGTAGCCTAGTATTTCTCATAACTTTTTGGCCTTAATTCCTTTTGTCGATTTATACTTTACTTTTCTTCTACTTTATAGAGACTCTCAAAGGATGAAATGGCCGCAATAGACAAAGTCTGTATGGATGAAGCAAATTCATTTGTCACGTTTGATCCTGACGTTATAAGGGGTCTATGCAAACGGGGACTAGTATATTTTGATGTTCCTGTTTATCCACATGACCGGTTTAAAGGTTTGTTCTATGGGTTTTTGTTTTCTTATATTTTCTAATTGTTTTACCTCTGTCGATGTCCTTTCCAAGGACCGAGTTTATCTTTTGAGCCTCATAATTTGGACTAGTAAGGTAAAACAAACCAAATGTATTGGAGGCCTAGTTGATTTTTTTAATTCAACATGATCAACTTGGTTTTTTCTTAGTTAATTTACAAGAATAGCATAGTTGTCCGTAAGGGTTAATGATAAGCACTTTCTCTTTTTTGGCAGTTTCCTAAAAGGCAAGAACTGGGATAAGATTTTTCACAAAATCTCCTTTCCGGTTCTTAACTTTCACTGTTTCTTGATTTATTTCTTCCTTTCTCCTTTTTGACTTTCACATACATCCTAAGTGATGAAATATATCCAATGAAATTGAAACTCAACAGTCAACATGTTTTATTTCAGAGTAAATTTCACATGAGTATCAATTTGAACAAAAGTCCCAAATAAAATAGCCCAATATGGTCAAGTTTGATCCTTAGCATATTTCAACTTGAAAAAGAAAGACTAGTAGCAGAAAGTGGCTAGCATTAGCTCGTAAGAAAATTATGTAAAAGATGGATCATATTTAGTGTATGAACCGAATAAACCCCTTAGAAATTGAATTAAGCCACAGAAACCTAATACGATATGAAATTCGGTAGGAGTGAGCTGAGTATGTGACGACTTGATGTGAGAAGTATGTGCCACAACAGAATTTCTAACCAACTCTGGGACTGGTGACTACTTCTGTAACTAATAACTTTTAATTAAATAATATTTTGTCTTAGATTGTTGACCTTGTGGTTATTATGTGATATTACATGGTATGTCTGAAGTAACATAATGCTCAAAAATGGTTGGAGCGGTCCTGCCTTTAAACATTACAAGGAGAGGACCCACCAATTCTGATTACAATTCCATGCATTTGATCTGTATTGTCGCTGCATTATGCAAGAAGTACGAACAAATAATGCCTTTTATTTACCTGAACGAGAAAGGAAAAACCCGAAGTATTTTTCAGTAAGAAGTTTCTCAAACTACAAAAACTATTTAAGAAACTGATTTCTTTCAACAAATGTTTTCATACACGCGGATATGTTACCTGTGAAGGATTTTACCATATATTAATTAAAACTATCTAATTTATCCTTTCCTCTCTATTTTCACAAACATACTAGGATGTCAGTCAAACCTTGGCCTTCAAAATTGTGTTTCATGCTAAGGCCGGGGTTTTTCTGTTTTATATTTTCTAGGAAAATAGTTTAATAAAAAATATTTGGGAAATTATAAGATAATTATTATTTTCAAGAAACCATCAAAAGAAAAATATTATTTTAATATTTTTTATTAATTCAGATATAATACTTTGTAAAAAAAACTATAAAAAGTTATTCCTGTTCTTTTAGTGAATGATGGATGGAGTCTTATATTCGTCAGGATTGATCAAATGAAGATAACTATTGAGGAAAAGCAAAATTAAATGAGCTGCATCCAGTTAAATTTTAAATGATAAAATGGATAAAAATTAGTGGAAATATATATATATATATATATATATATATATATATATATATATTATGCATATAATATGTAACAGAAATTTATCCCTACTGTCGATAATAGAACTATACGCAGGTGTAGTTCTAAATCTAAGGGTAAATTTTAAAAGTAACTTTCCTACTTGAATTTAATATACCAAAACAAATCTTTTGAACTGTCAAGATTTTGTGCTCTAACAATATGTAATACGTTATTTTCAAAGGCTGTATCTTATAAATCTGATTTCCATAATATTTATGTTTATGGTGGTTCAGTTTCAAGACTTGAAGGTTTTGTTTCCAACAGGGAGCAATCATATGAAGATCCTATTGAAGAGTAAAGTAGTTGTTTCAGTCTGGATTTCCATCAATTTTGTTGAAAGAGCTTATTTATTTCCATATAGTTGGACTTTAATGCTGGAGATTTTTTTCTTTCAGGTTGTTGTATGCAGTTTTTGTAGTTTCAAATGAAAATGTGACGGTTAGTGAGTTGGCAACAACCCTACAGGCTGACTTGTCACAGCTGCAGGCTGCTAGTGCTTTTGTGTGTAGATTGGGATGGGCAACAAAAGTACTTGATCCAGAATCTATTGTTGGAGATTCAACCATTCTTCAATCTCCTGTGAGTTCAATTTGTGAGGAAGTTGCTTCTGTTGCTAGTCAAAATTATGATGATACGATTTTCGAGAATGACTCCATTCAACAAGCGGAAACCTCAGCTTCAGGGAACCATGCACCTCGTTCTTCCTACACTCGTGTTGCTTTCATAGTTGATGCTAATATTACATCCTACCTTATGATGGGATCTGTTTCACCAGGTATATATATATATATATATATGTACCCGTCACTCCTTTTGATTAGTGAAGCTTAAAGCTTAACTATTTGATATAATTTTCTGAATTATTTTTTTGGTTAAATTATTCATTTTATCCTTTTTGCTGTGCCCATTTTAGGTCTTAATTTCTATACCAGAAAATTATAGGTTTTAAACCTCACAATTTCTGTAGCACCATACGAAAGTTTATGTATCAGTTTTATACTATAAAAAGTTCTTCTTGGTATTAGTGCTGGCCATAGTTACCAAAACTTTACTCTTACAGGTATGTAAGGACTAAAACTTTTAGGTTTCTCGTAGGGACTAGAATTTAAAAGGTTTGCCCATCTTATTTCAAGTAAAAATGGGGTTGAACAATTCCATTCAAAATTATTGGTATAAGTCTCTATATTTATATACTTGGACATGATTGGTTGCAAGTATTAATTGTATTTATTTTTTGGATGGGGTTGCTTATCCCATTTTTACTTGAGGTAAGTTCAAAGGCAAACTTAAAATAAGATAGTCACAGGGACTAAGTGAAGAGTTTAACCTGTTTTGTCAAAATATAAGTTATATTATTCTTGAAGGCAATTTGGATGAAATGAATTCTACTACTCATTATGGCTTCTGAGTTGATTTATCTTCTTCTTGCCTGTCGCCAAACTTGCAGGCCTGAAATCTCATGCTGTTACACTTTATGAAGCGGGAAAGTTGGGTCATGCGAGCATTGCTGATCTTTGCAAGGATCTTAGTACCCTGGAAGGTGCAACATATGAGGGAGAATTACAGGAGTTTGCAAATCATTTATTTAGTCTGCGTTGTGTCTTAGAATGTCTTCAATCAGGTGGAGTAGCTACTAATAAAGAAGAGGGAGGTTCTGATAACCTGAACATGATTACATCAAGCAATGATGGGCCAAGTTCTGTGATACCTGAAATTTCTTTGGATGAAAACTCAGGAGAGTCTGGTGTTTTAGAAAATGTGATGAGTAATGAGGATTTAATAAATTCTGTTTCAGAGAAGTTCGTGGAGGCTTCAATATGCAGTGAACGTGTTCCTAGTACTAGTAGTGTGATGGATGATGAAACTAATTCCAGTACTTTGGAGGAAGGCAGTGATCATCACATTCAGGAAGCTGTCAAGTCAGACACAAATTTCCGTGAGAATGAGAAACTAGCAGTGTTTGAAGGTTCAGATGTCAAGATAGAAATGCTGAAAAGGAAAAAGATATATCGTGTGGACCTTCTCCGTTCTGAAAGTTTGGCTTCTCTTGCACCAACTACTCTTGATCGTTTGTTTCTTCGTGACTATGGTATACTTGTGTCCATAGTGCCTCTTCCCCATTCAACAATTCTTCCTAAACCTACAGGACCAGTTCATTTTGGTCCTCCTACATATTCTTCCATGAGTCCATGGATGAAATTGGTATTATATTCAACTGCAGGTAGTGGGCCTCTATCAGTTGTTCTGATGAAAGGCCAATGTATGCGCTTGCTTCCTGCTCCATTGACTGGTTGTGAGAAAGCCCTTATATGGTCTTGGGATGGTTCCACAGTAGGAGGTTTAGGAAGGAAGCTCGAAGGAAACTTAGTGAAGGGAAGTATACTTTTGCATTGCTTAAATTCACTTCTTAAACATTCAGCTGTGCTTGTGCTGCCTCTCAGTAGATTTGATCTTAATCAATCTGGAAAACTTATTACTTTGGATGTCCCTTTGCCTTTAAAAAACGCCGATGGATCAATTGCCTCTGTAGGAAAAGAGTTAGGACTAGATGATGACGAGGAAAATTCTAAGCTGAATTCGCTATTAAATAATTTGGCAAACAAAATGGAACTGTGGACCGTTGGTTATGTTCGGCTATTGAAACTATTTAACGGAACAAAATCAGACCAGTTCTCTTCCATAGAGAAATATGAATGGGTGCCATTGAGTGTGGAATTCGGGATACCACTATTTAGTCCAACGTTATGCAATAGTATATGTAGAAGGATAGTTTCATCTAAGATACTTCAATCTGGCTCATTTGGTGAACACCATGATGCAATGCAAACTTTAAGGAAAAAGTTACATGACATTTGTGCTGAGTACAAAGCAACAGGTCCAACTGTAAAGCTTCTTTACCAGAAAGAGCAAGATATTAGACAACCTATGAACCAAGCCAGGGCAACATGGAATCCACTTGTTGATATTTCTCCCGCTTCAGGGGTGGTATTAAGCGTGCGTCAGAGGTTAAAACTTGCTAACCAACAAAGCTGCCAAAATGAAGTGATGTGCTGTGATGGCAGTGTTCTTAGGTTTGTTGCTGAATTCCTACTAATCCAATGCTTAAAGTTGCTTTATGTTTTCGTTAGATAAAACTGTATTAGCATTGTCTTGACAAACACAAGACAGAAAGAATGCTTTTCGTAACTTGATTTTCTAATCATCCAAAGTCTCAGAAAGTGTGCTCTTTCATGGTGCATGCAGATCATACGCATTAACTTTTCCTCGTGAAGCTGCCACGAGACCGATTAAAGAAACCCCTGAAGCCAATACGACAAAACCTGAACCAGAAGAAAATGATAGTAAAGAAGCAATCCTTCCTGGCGTTAATCTTATTTTTGATGGTTCTAGGTTGCTTCCATTTGATATAGGAGCTTGTCTTCAAGCTCGCCAACCTATATCCTTAATAATAGATGCTGCTGCTGCCTCAGCATATGTACCATTCAAATAGATCTGCAGTCATTAATCATTATTGATTACTCCACTTCAAATCTTTGATACACGTGAACGGCAATGCTTGCTAGCAAGTCATGTTTGATGGCACTGTGTACTTCTTCAAGAATGATGGTAGTTAATGAGCGTAAACTTGGCCTCAGGTTTAAGGTAAGTGTTCATTGCTTTTCTTACAGTGGTTTGTGCTTTTCTTGTTCAGTGGCGTCCATGGATTTGCACGCAGTACGATATAAATAAAGCATGTTGTTTGTCTCTGTTCCAGATTTTGCTAGATCAAGAAACTCAATATCAGTTAGAGCTGTGAAAAGAGGAAATATGTTAAACAATGTATATATATATATATGTTAGGATTTTTTTTTTTCCTGTCAAATTTGAGAAAAACTTATCCATTGGAAATTCGTTTTTTTCTTTCATCTTACATGATGTGTACTTATCAGTTGTCCTTTACCTCAGTTGTTTCTTTGTTTATTGTTCATGTGTAATCTCTACTGCTTTGAGTAGATTTTTTAAACAAATTAAGGGATGCCAAATATGATCATAGAGCACCAGATGTAGTTCATAAGGGTAAATTATGTATTGGCGTTATAATCAATTTACTTTAGAATAAATTTCTTTTTTCCGTTTTAGCTTTCAAATTTAGTTATTCTAAAATGAAAATATTGTAATGTAAAAAGTGAGAGTCTACCTTTAATTTAGTTTTTTTTATAAGAACTGAAAGGATAAAATTTATCTTTATCTTTTTTATAAGAACTGAAACAAATTTATCTTTTTTTTTTAAATGAATGGCAGAGAAAAAATAGTGTTTTTTAGCATTTTTATTTGAATAGCAAGTTAAGAAAAACAAATATTTATCAGTTTTATTTTACTCCGAATCTAAATGAAGTTAACATTCCTGACTATTTGAACCATTCACAATGGCTTTAATTATGAAATACATATTTTAGAAGAAATAAAGAGACCAGATTATAGATATAATGTATTACTGAAATACATGTTTGAGAAAGAGACCAGAGTATTCAAATAGAAGAATAAAAGAGTGAAAAAGGGTGAGAATTTCAATCCTCAAAGTTATACATTTTAAGAATCTATTAGATGCCCAAAGGATAAGCATTTTAATTTATTAGAAATAGCTAAAAATCATGTTGTCATGGAACATCTGCATATTTATATCTTTGAGTTATATATAAATTAAGATAAAATATTTGTTAATGAATTGACAACATATGTTTGAAGAGAATCCATTATTGAATGTAAATAAAATATACGATGTACGATTAATTAGTTGGAAATAAGATTAAAGGATGTTTTATAGATTTCTATACGTTACAGTATATTTAAATAGTTGAAGAATAATATTTGTAATATTAATATTTGTTAAAAAGTAGAGGACACACTAAATACTATATCAAATGATAATATATAAATAAATAATTTTATTAATGTATTAAAAATTAATTTTTTTAATCAGTTTTACTGAAACAAATTTGATTGTTCGTTACTAAATCATAAAAATAAATATTTTAAAGTAGTTTCTTAAAGTATAATCATTTCTTCAAACTTTTTTAAAAGATTAAATACAGATTATGTATCTGTAAAGTAAGGAGGTATAGTATATTAATTATTATATATTATAAAAGTATTTGATCACTTAGATAAATGTGAGTTGCCCTAACAGGTTAATGAGAACTCATCTGAGCACACACTGTTCCCAAATCAGAACTACTCTCTCACATGTCACTTCACTCTACCAATCCAATTTCAACAATTTACATAGTATTTACTTTGTATTTTTAAATTTAGATTTTTGTTTACTGGTTTTTTACATTAAATTATTTTCTTGATGTGACTCCAAATTCTATTGATTTTAATATTTTTAAAACATATTAAAAATATATTTTCAAGAAATTCTTGATTTCTTAAGTATCACACAAAATTTGCTATCTTCCTATTATTGCACAATTTATAAGCACACGGATTCATGGTTTATAAAATATATCTATTACTGTTATTGTTTTTCCTCAAATTCACCACTTCTTAATACTTCACTAGATTTGCTACTTTTCTATAATATAACCAAATATTATTGATTTCTCAAATGTATCTATTATTTACACTATATAATTAAAATTATAGATTAAATATATATCTCATATTTACATTAAGAAAACAAATAATTACAGTTTAAATATTGCTACATTTTTTTTTCAAAATATATAATCTCACGTTTACCTTAAAAGTTCAAGATTTGTCTCAGATATAAATCATAGTTGGAAAACATTTACAGATAATTAAAGTATTTTTTCTTTATTTGTTTAGAGAGTTTTTTCACATATATTTACATATAATTATATTAATAATAAAATTTATTGTTTTTTTAGAAATTTCAGCTGTTATTTTAAAATACCCTAAATTTCAGATATATATTTTTTAAATATTTTCATGTTGAGATTATGCGTTTGAAATTATTTCAGATAATATTTTACAAAATATACTCTTAACAATAGATATTTTAGTAACATGATTTTTTATTTTTTCTGGAAAAAATCTGGCTGATGATATGGTTGATTTCCCAACAGTTCACGCAAGAGATAAAGCGAAAAGGGGTGAAAAACGATGTCGTATGAATAATTGGGATTCTGCGAGACAAATGAGGTAGTGTGCGTATATATATTCGATGTGGGACTTTGTGATGTGAGAGAGAGGAAGAAGGAAGTAAAAGAAGAGAGAAAACATGGAAGGAGAGAAAGAGAATCCCGATGGCAACGCCGCAGCCATGATACACTCTTTCTGTGAAATCACTTCCTCTTCCAAAGAAGAAGCGCTTTTCTTTCTCGAAAGCCATAATTTTGACCTAGATGCCGCTGTTTCCACCTTCCTCGATAATGTCCATAACCCTATAAGCATCCCTCAAGACGACGATGTTGCTCCAAACCCCAACGCAGCCGCCTCTTCCCCTCCCTCCGATTCTCGCTCTCCAGATTTCTACCCTTCGCGCTCCCCATCGCATTCGCCGACTCCGTCACCGTCGCGCGCGCCCTACGAGCTCCGATCGCGCAGGTCTCTGGGCAAGAAACCCTCCTCCAGCCGCCAAGGCAAAATTCGAACCCTAGGTGATCTCAAACACTCTTCTCGTGACTCTGATTCCGATTCCGATCCCGATTTCCAACCCGACGAGTACTACACTGGCGGGGAAAATAGGTATTTAAAGTGATTGTTTATTTTATTGATTTAAAATTTGAAATTATGAATTTTTGTGAGAGTGGGATCTAATGCAGCATTTTCATTGGAATTTTGAAATTTTTTTGTATTTGACGTTATTTACAGTGGGATGCTTGTTCGAGATCCTTCCAAAGGGAACAATAGTGTGGATGATATTTTTGAAAAAGCTGGGGAGGTTGCTGTTGATGCGCCTCCTGAGAACCCTCGAAACTCTTCGCAGGCGAGAAGTTTCAGTGGCGCGGCGAGGTTGCTTTCTGGTGAAACTTTGCCTTCTGTTTCTCAGCGTGTAGAGGAAGTTACTCACACTGTCACGTTTTGGAGGAATGGGTTCTCTGTCAATGATGGTCCTTTGAGGAGGCTGGATGATCCACAAAATGCTCCATTTCTCGAGGTAAATGATCCACTAAAAGCTCTTTTTCGTAGGCTTTATCCATGTCTTGTATATGCACATTTTCAAAGGGTGTATGTGCGTTTCGGTATATGGTTTAACTAAGTGCTTCTGGAATAAGTGTTCATAGAGTAATTATTGGTTGTAGTCTATTTTTATAGTCTGTTCTGAAGATTTTATTGAAATAAGTTATTTTTTGTCCACATCGTGTCATGTTATTTTTTGCAAGCTTTTTTCTATTACTTGTACCTTATTTGGATAGGCCTCTTCATTAGCATTTACAAGAAAATTAAAAGAAAAAAAGGTCAAATGAATTAAGGTTTTTTCTTAAGTTAGAAATATCGTATGCAGTTAGATTTCATAGAAGTTCTCTTGTTTAACTTTTCGGGTAACCGAGGTGCATAAGCAGTGTTATGAAATAGCCGCTTTAGTATCACTGTTGCATTGCAGTGTTTCTCGGATCTGTGATAGCAATTTCGTTTGCTATTGCGGCTGCTACGATTGACGTGGTTATGGCATGTATTCTGCATTCTGCTACAATGTTATCTATATTCAATTGAATATTTGAGTTAATTTTATGCCAATTTTTTTACATTTTATTGTGACATACATTTTATGTATAATTGATATATCATAGTTCAACTATGTAACTTCTTCTGCTATTTGCATGCAATATTATCCGCTCTATGATATAGTGGATTATTGGCTTTCCACCATTTTGCCTGCAACACTGGCTTGCTCTACATTATAGTGAATTGTTTACTTTCCATAATTTTTCGTAGTCTGAAATTGATAACATTGCATAAGGTTATTTTTGTATATAAAAGAAGAATTCAATTAATTTCACCTTCTTGTTTTCTTTTCCTGTAATTGTAAAGAAGCTTATCCAAATAAAATCTCACTCAATAGCTTAGGTCATAAAATTAGCTTCAATTCGTGGTAATACAACTCTTTTTGTTGTGTAGTCTAAATTTATTAAAAGCTACTGCTTTCACCACTTGCAACACGTGAAAGTTATCGTTGTCTTCTCATTGAGAATTATTGATGCTTATAATTTTTTTACCTCAATACAGAGCATAAAGAAGTCTGTATGTCCCAAAGAGCTTGAACCTGCTGATCGAAGGACTTCTGTCCACGTCAACCTCACAAGGCGGGATGAAGACTATCCAGTACGCCCTTTTCTATATTTTCTTCAGCCTTGGATTTGTTAGCTGTCGTATATATGGTTTTTACCTTTCTTTTTTCCTTTTGTCAATGTTTTTGTGCAGGAACCAGTGAAGCCACGCCATCTTCCTTTCCAGGGTGTTGGAAGAACCTTAGGTGGCCCCAGCTCCAGCAGTGAGGAACCTATTCAAACAACTGGTGCTTCGCCAATTACTGCTCCATTGCCAACATTGGGGTTAGTTGTAGATGAGTCGCAGCCAGTGACATCAATCCAGCTGAGGTTAGCCGATGGCACACGCATGGTTTCTCGCTTCAATTACCACCATACAATCAGAGATGTTCGTGCATTCATTGATGCATCAAGACCTGGAGGAGTGAGAAGTTACCAACTTCAGGCAATGGGTTTTCCTCCCAAACAACTCACTGATTGGGACCAGTCTATAGAACAAGCTGGTATAGCCAATTCAGTTGTAATCCAAAAGTTGTAGGTTGTTTAGTAGATTTCTATTTCCAGTGAACTTGAGATTATTAGTCTTGTGTTTAAACATTGATTGATCTACGTATATTCCATTAGTGAATTTGATGAAATGTTCATTGATAGTATACTGCACTCCAAATTTGCTTTTATAAGACAATTATTATACGGTCACAATCACCTCGCAACTTTAATTTCTGATTACAAGGACCCTCTACTTTTCTTGTGTTGAATTTTTATTCACAAATTGTAGTTTGTGAACTGAGGTAATTACTATATACGGGATCATCACACGTACACCAGTTCCGATCATGTCATGGCTGTTCTTGGTGGAATTTTGAACTGGGGTAAATTATAAATGTGTTTGTGTTTTTATGTTGATTTCTTTTAAACAATTATTGCTTTTGCAATTACGCAGAATTTAATCTGATTGCGACTGTGTAGTGCCGAGCAATTCAAAATTCAGTTTTAACTATTTTTTATTTACTCTGTCATTATATTTGGTAGTCTTATTCTCTATATAGGATTCATATTAGGCTTTCTTTTTTTTGTGTTGAGTCTATCTTTGACATATATAGGATTCCTTAAGGGGACAAAGGTTTGTTAACTCGTGTGTGAGATGTTTCGCCTGTGAAGGAAAACGCAATTTATTTTCAAACGTATTCGTGAAAGGTGGAAAACAGCCAGAAAGTAAATTAACTTACACAGAGAAGGTCCACTAGAAAAACGGAAAGTGTGAGGGAACCCAATACTGAAAAAAGGCTCTGATAGTGACATGCAAACAGTTAAATTATAGGCCCAGAAACAGATGTGCCCTAGCTACTTGCGTTGGATAACGCATTTCAACTTATCAGTAGGCCATGTTCGCGGATAAAACACAAAAATTAAATCAATTCCTTGATATGATGCCAACATTGTTTGAGCCAGCTATTACTGGCATCACTATGTTCTTACTTCCTAATTTCATGCCATCAAATGAAATAATTTATGGGCTCTGTCAAATTCTGTACCGAACTCAAGAAAATGAATGTAATCAAATGAAGGATTCAAAATATGTATATTACAAACGTGCAAGTTAGTAATAGATTACATCGAATTAAGATCCAAATTTTGATACGTGCAAGAGTATTATCAGTGTAAATAGTTTATAAACAGTGGTGCCAAGGAGGGCACCTGTATAGGAAAAAGTTGTTAAAAGAATAGCCCCATCATTGTTTGATAATCAAATTGAACAGACAACGGAAAAGGAGGAACGAAAGGGACAATAGAAAGAGGGTTTGATATTGTAGAACTGAAGTAGAAACAATGAGATGGTTGTGAAGGTGCAAGACACCACAAAATGTTGGCACAATACAGGAACTTACAATCGCTTCCAATGTTTACAGAAGGGCACATTTGCTTTCCACCACCCACTTTTACTATTTCAGACCTATTTCGCCATATTTTAGGATAAATTAACATTATACATTGCATAAATAATGCATATAGATACATAACTTGGAATTGAAAAAAGATTTTTCATGTGAATGTTGACAAATTATGTGGTATTAACTTTTACTTACTTTGTGCTGTATTTGTAGCCTCATGCAATAATTAGTTGCAGACTTATTGGCGCTGTTTTCATACCGATTATCATAACTCCTTCCTCCACACTATATCTATATTGCACTCCTTTTACTTTATTTTCTCAAACAGGTTTTTTCTTGCCATACTTCAACTATTACTAAACATTGTTCTCTAATTTATTATGTGAGAAAATAATTTATATTTAAAGACGTTAATTCCAATTATTATATTATTTTTTTTCTAATGTTAACCCTATGTTATTATGTTTTTAATGTATTAAATTTTTTATTTAGTTGACTGTTTGAAAAATGCAAAAAATTGTATAGAAGTTAAATTTAACAAAAAATATATACTTTTCTTTTATTTCTTAAAATAATATTCTTTAAGAAAAGTAATATATATATATATATATATATATATATATTGATGATACAAATATTTTTTACACTATTATGTAATAAAAATTGTCATGTGTGATAAATTTATCTTATAAATAATAGGCATGGAAATTATATCTAATATTTTTTTTTATAATTGGTAAATAAAAATTAAACTGACATTATCTAACCAAAAATTAGTATTAATCATGTATACATATATATTCATATAACGTTTTAAATAATTATACTTATCACATAATAAATTAAATGATTACACTTAATAATTTATTTCAATGTTTTAGATTGTGTATGTGGTTAAAATTGCATATTTTCTTACATTTTTTAATATTATAAATATGTATTGTAAACAAATATAATTGATACAACTATAATTACACTTAATAAAAAATGATAATATGATGAAAATTATGATCATGGACCGTTTTTAAAATCTTGATTAAGTTCAATTTTTTTATTACGTCCCCTCAAAAGAAATTCGTTTAATATAAATATATATATATATATATATATATATATATATATATATATATATATATTATATTTTTGGGCACTAATTTCACATAATTTATTTTTAAAAACAGTCAACTAATTAGAAATTATAATCAATTCAGAATCATAAAAAAAGAGTTTAAACATAAAAGAAAAAAATATAAAAGTTGAAATTAACAAATTTTAAATATAAATTACTCTCTAATAAATGAATGAAAAGTAGTGTATGATAAATGTAAGAAAACTAACTAACCTTAAAACTTTGAATATTTTAATATGTTTGTAGTAAGAAGCAAAACGTTGATGAGTCGAAATAGTGGTGAGGGGGTCCCAATAGCAAGGTCCAAGGTTGAAGCTGAAGAGAACCCAGAAAACGCATAATCAGCTTTTGTTTTTTTTCTCTGAAAAGTGATTCGAAAAATCAGATCAAACCAAAAGCCCCACAAACAGATGTTGGTAAAAGTGATAACAAATAACGACATGATTAAAACTATATGAATATGTTTACTTAACTTTGATATTTTTTTTATTTCACTTTTAATTTAACAAGTTTCCAGATCATGAATCATTCTAAGTGTGCCACGAACAAGGTAAGGTTATTCTTCTTTACAACATTCTTAGAGGTTAAATTATACTATTTAAAACCTCTGCTTATTCAAATAGATACTTGTTTCAAAAAATTACAGAGATATTTGTAGTTATAAAAAAAGCTACCGATTCAGATAAGATTGATTTTTATAAAGAATATTCATAGTTTGTAAAAAAGGCATAAATAGAATTAACTGTTAAAGTTGATAAATATTCAGAAGAATAATGTTATGTGAAAAAATAATGCTTAAATGATAACGTTAGTTGTTATTTATAGAAGTTTTAGTATGAATAAGATAAAACAGTTGTGAAAGATTATATTCCCATGTCACCATCTTCGAAATCTTATTCTTTGGTATTAATTTTTAAGAACTAACTACTGATTATATTATTTTGTTAACATTTTATTATTATCGGAAACTATCAACCGTCCAATACAAAAACTAATTTTTCTTCAAAGTTCGATGAGTATCAGAATAAGTAAATATTTCTTTTTTATTTAGAGTTTTCTTTTTACATTTTTAAGAGTAGAAACTTTTATTGAGCAAATAAAACCCATCAGTCGAATGGATTTTTTTTTTAAAGACATTCTTTAATTTATATTTAACATATGCTCTCTTTTTACATTAAATTCTCGAATGTTATAATCTCAGATAGACATAAACAATCTTGCATGTGATAATCTATTCGGAAAAAATATGAATATCTGAAATTTTTGTTAAGACTTAATTTGTGAATGACAGGGTAGCAGTGGAAGAAGGCACTTTATGGTATGTGGCTAGCAAATCCTACGTTAGTAACAGTAAGCTCAAAAGCACTTATGAAACGTATAAGGATATCCAATCTATGTATGTGTTGGAAGGAATTATAGAATCAGATTTGTTGGAAGAAGTTGACATGATTATCATATTTTGTAGATAAATTCACCTTTGATTCTGCTGATTCTGTGGACCACATGCCATTGCATGGTTTTGCTTTGTTTTGTGGGCAGGTTAAGTAATATTGTGAACATTTAAACTATTTGTCTTTGCTAATCTGATGTGCAAAGGATGTTCGAGTGATTAATTAAAGTAAACTGATAAGTTAACTATTTTTTTTTTCAAATTGTTTTTAGTCAAAACACTTGACAAATGTAAATTTATAAAAATAGCTCTTTATATCATATATAAAATAAACTATAGCTTTATTTTTGGTTAATTAGTGTAATGGTTAAAATATTGTAAATATAAAATATTAACATTAGAAACTAATACTTTTTATTTTGGTTAAAAAAATAATATAAACATAATGTACAAAATCTAAACCTTGCTTGTTAATTAAAATCAATGATACAATAAGTGATGTTTGAATGCAATCACTGGAAACTTGGAAACTTATACTATAAAACTAAGTTTTTATGTTGATTATAACACTAATCGATATAGAAAGTTTATGTCGACTGTGTCTATAATTAATATAGAAAACTATTTTCTATAAATAGGCGGTGGAATGTTGTACAGTAGAGAAAAGAATGTGCAATATTGTAAAGTAAAAAAAATATAAAATAGTGAAAATGATTAAGCACGAAAATAAATATCCTATAAAAAATTTATATGTCGATTATAATTTTAACTAATATAAGATGTACTTTGTTTGTAATTAATATAAAAAATACATTCAAGTTAATTTGTTACTACTTAATATGAATGAATTATAACTTCATAATAACCTATCATTAATTTTTTTTCATTTTTGTAACAAAATAAATATTGTAAATTTATAATGATTAAATAAAAATATAATATACAAACATTAAAAAATTATTAAAAATATTTTTTTATTAATAATATATTATTGAATAAAATAATGAAAAGTAACAAAACTCTACCGTATGCAAAATAAAAAGAATACATTAGAAAGAAAATAAGCCAAAAACTATAATAATTCTATCATAAGAAAAGCCTGGTTGAAAAGAAATTGAATACGTAAGTCAAGGGTAAAATAAAAGTAAAAATAATATACTAAAAGGTGAAAGTTAACGTTTACCAAAATGTTAGCATATAAAAAACGTTGTGGGGGGAGAAAATTCTCCATATATGTTTCTAAATAGAAAAATAATAATAAATAACTTTTATATATAATTTTTTGGACTATTTATTAAACTTGTACGTCGAGTAATTTTAGTTTTTGACATTTCTTATTTATTTTACTTTTCTCTGTACCTTTTGAGAAATTAGTCTCTAGACACTCTAAAAAGTTTATTGATAACGTCAAATAAATAAATTTTTCATGTAATAGAAACATTAATTAACTGAAATATAATTTAAAACATGAATTAACATTAACTATTTCGATGCAATCATGAGTTTCCAAATAAAATTAACCAATTGAAAATTATCAACTCATGAAATTATTTGTTTAAGTTACGTTGACAGAAATGGATCTTTGTATATTATTAGTATTATTATTTAAATATTACAAGAAAACATATTCTATTTCACTTTTTTCACGCCCTATATTCATGACGGTGGATGTTTAAAAGATACATTTATGATGTGTGCTGGCTAAGGATGAAAACAATATGTAGATTTGCAATGAAAATGGAGAAAACGCAATTATTTTTAAAAAGTAAACAGAGTAAAATATGAGATTGGTTTTCCATAATATTTTTTTCGGGAAATAAAAAATAATAATTTATATATACATATATATATATATATATATATATTTATTTATTTATTTATTTATTTATTTCTCCCTTTTTCTTTCTTCTAACAAACACACTTATTTTTCATTTTTTTTTTCACGGATTTGTTCTCTATTGGGCCTTCCTAATCTATTTCAATTGCACCAAACAAGCGTTAAATCTAAAAACTAATATATGATTTCACAAACTCTTTTAATTTAATTTTTAGGTATAATGTATAAAAAATAATTTTTTTAAATAAGTTTTTAATATAAAATTAAAATCAATTAATTAATTCACTCAAATTCAGTAAAAGTTTCTAACAACGGTAACTTTCAACATTTAATCAATGTATATACTCAAATTCACTCACCAGAATCTCATTATATATGCATGCAATTCCCATCTTAACGTTAGACTGTCTTATGAAAAAAAGAAGTGTACTACATCTGTGTTGTCACAGTAAAATTTTGTATACTGTTAATTAACTGATAAAAATGATGTTTAGAATATATTCCAGCAATTAAAAGCTAATTAAGTTATCCCAGATGACAGTTTACAATTAAATGACAGTATAAACAATACTTTGATAGTAATATCAATGAGAAAAATCTCAGAAACGGAGATTAGTAAATTGTGTGAGAAAAGGGTTTACATGGTAAAGAAAATGGCATGCATAACACAAAATGTCAAATGGTGAATGATTGGTGTAGGGTAAGGCAAGAAACGCAACAGTGAAGAGGTGAAAGGAAGGGACGGAGGGAGTGTCCCACAAAGAGGGGAACATCTTATATAACATGGCCTTCTTTTGTTATGTCTACCTCTTCCAACCCACTTTTCTCCCTCCATATTTGATTAGATTGACATGACCCCTCTGACATAGGTGTGTCTCTGCATGGATTCCAATTTACAAAACGGTGTCGTCTTCCTCTCATTTTTCCCACCATCCTATTCCTAGTGGCTAGCTAATATATACCAATTCCATCATAGTAAAGCAAAAGTGGTGCTTGTGTGTTGTATCATTGCATGCTGTGTGTGATTGTGTGAGTGTGAGAGAGAGATATTACATAGATCAAAAAGATCCAATATCTCCCCAAAGGAATATCACATGGGTGATAGATGTCCATGGAATGGACGGTTGATGTTTGATTCCTTTCAATCACACCACCACCTCTACCCCTACAATTTTTTAAGCCAAACCAAACTCTATTTTATTATATTATTTTCATTACCAATTTGTAAAGCTCTTTGCCCTTGCTGTTGCTGTTGCTAGGGTTCTACACAGTACTTATTAAAAGGTTATAAGATGCTAATAATAACAGATTAATCCTTTTTGATAGCAAAAGTTATTTCTTAGTTCTTACACATGTCTATGTGAAATCCTGCTAATCTTTTCAAGAATATTTTAATACTTAAGCGTGTTAAAAATGAAACGGATATAAGTTAATTAAGAATCATAGCTATAAGTACGTACTTAGTACTACTAATTTGATTAGCATAGATGATGCATTATTCTGTGATTTAATTTTTGTGAATGACTTTTTCTCTCTCCTCCGTTCCATGATGTGAGTGAGAGATAGCCAACAATATAGTACGCATAAACAGTGGCAGTGCATAGACCTAAGAGGGTGAGTTTCACACAGATACATCTTTCATTGGGAAGGAAAACTCTGAGTTAAGTTGCAGAGACACACGTTAACCCTGTGTGTAGCCTCTGTGTCTCCACCTGCATTTAACACACAGCACTGGTAGTGTTTGAGTTTATGTGTGAGATGGAGAGAGAGAGAATGAGACTAAGAAGCAACACTGTTGATGCACAGAAGGAGGAAGGTAGACTACACATTCCCAAGGGAGGACTCTGAATCTGAATCTGATTCCACTACCTTTTACAGGCTATAGAGCCAAGAGCCCAAAAATCCCTATTGTTCTGACTGACTATCCATTTGGGTTCTTTGGAGTTTTCTACAAAAAAAGACTCAGATTTTTTAGCTTCATTTCCGGGAGTACTCTCTGGACAATTATATGCAGTGCTCTTTTTGAGAAAACAGTAAGGTGGGGACTAGGAACAACTGATCCAAGCCAAAGAGGTAGAGCTAGAGATACAGCTAGTGGTATTACTGTTAATATTACATAGTATGTAAATAATAAAAAATGCATTATATATGTACCATGTGATTGGTTTTACAAAGAGAGAAACGAAAAGAGGTCTTCGTTCCTTTCAAGGGTTTAACACAACTTACTTTGTAACTATGATAGGGTTTGGAGGGAACAGTTGCAGTGAGCTTTCTGAGATGGACATGATGAACATGGAAACTAATAGGAAGTTTCTTTCTCTGCCTCTTAGTAACAATTCTGGCGCTCAAATGCGCAGTGATAGAAGAGTACCTGTCGCTACCAACAGCATCGCTCAGGATCATCACTACACCCACCACAACCCCACCGACACTTGCAGTGTGAGGGATAAAATCATGGCACATCCTCTTTTTCCTCGTCTCTTGTCGTCTTACCTCAATTGCCTAAAGGTGATGAATTCTAAATTGTTCTTACTTGCTACATATTCACATAAGTACACGCATCTTTCCCTTTCTTCCCTACACAAGTTGTCCATATATATATATGATCATGCACTCTTTAACTTGGAAACTAAAACTGCACTAACATCTATTTCTCTTTCGTGGGTTTTATGAGGATCCAAACCTTCTGTTGTGGTTTTTCATTTCGAGATTCTTTTTTTATTTTCATGTTTTGCTTGTTTTGATGGCATGAGTGGAGTACTTACAGGTTGGAGCACCTCCTGAAGTGGTGGCTAGCTTAGAGGAGTCATGTGCCAAATGTGAATCCATCAATGCATCATCAGGAAGGACAGGAAGTGGTTCTATAGGTGAAGATCCAGCCCTGGACCAGTTCATGGAGGCCTATTGTGAGATGCTCATTAAGTATGAGCAAGAGCTTACCAAACCCTTTAAAGAAGCCATGCTTTTTTTCTCAAGAATTGAGTGTCAGCTCAAAGCCCTAGCAGTTTCATCAGACTTTGGTGATTACCCTTAATTCATTATTTGTTCCTACAAATCTCTCAGTACTGTAGAGCAATTATGGACGATTTCTTGTTTGGGAAAGTGGGTGCTGGTGAGCTACCCACATAGCGTGTCAGTGTGAGAGAAGATAATTCACTTCTTTTCCATCTTTTCTTAGTACTCGTGTACTTCTAAGGGTGTGAGGGGTATTTCTTGTCTTGATGTTGGAAGCCAAACTAGTCTTTATGCTTCACCTTCTTATCAAATTATCCAATTTCCATAGACTTTGAAGAAGTATAATGGTTAGCTTCCATGGGACCACATCACCTCATCCTTGTACCCAGAAAACCATGCTTGTTTGCCCTATGTGGAAAAAAAAGTAAAATGAATGATTTATAGCAGCACAGCCACGGATCTTTGTTTTACTATGAAATTACTAAAAATCAACTCTGTGGGCAGGTTTTAGTCAGAGTCTAAATTAGTAGTGATGAATCGTGGTTTAACTTGCTATCCTTAGACTAGTGGTAGTTTTATGTGTCTCAGAATCTTTAAACCCTCCGTGGAGGTATGCTGCTATCATCGAAGGGATCGATGACCTTGCGAACGAGTTACTAGTCATAATTCTGATCTCCCCCAGCCACGTCTTTCAAAGCTTAATGTTGGTTTTAAATATCAATATTAGTTGGTGGGGTAATGATACACAGTAGGTGGTGCAATTATAATACCAATAAAATAAAGGAAAACCACACCTGCGTCTGCTAGATAAATGTTTTTTCAGTAAGACTGATGTGATGCCAAAAATTATATTTTTATCATATATTATCTTTTGAATTAGATGAAAAGAGTTAGTCAAATGACCTTTCTCATCACGAATAGTGATTAGTTTAAAAAGAACTTGATTTAAAACCTTTTACAGTATTTTTAAGATTGTTATGAACAATGGGTCCAAGGTGTTTGAATTAGGTCAAAAAGTTTGAAAAGGATTATGAGTCCAAATTACTGCTTGAGGGGAAATCAAGAAAAATGAGATTTTGTTTTGTTATTCTAATGATGAAAAGTTTATTCGAAACCCCAATGCTGCTTAAGTGACCCATTGATTGATAATCTTGATGGGTTTCCCGATGTTTTCTAGAGGGATTTTTCCTTTTGGTTCGTGTGACCTTAGTATTACTCATTATTTCACTCATACTCAGTGACTTGTCACCTCTTCTTTCTTCTGTTTAATTCCTCTCCTCATTTAGATGCATGGCTCTTTCTTTCAAGGTCCCTTTAAGAACTTAGTAGAAAAAGGAAACTCCTTGTCCTATCTGTTGCCATATGTTTCCTTGTCAATTTATTTGTTCCTTTCTGTAGCTTAATTCTAATTAACCAATGTAAATGTTAAGTGTGCATGTTGTTATTTCCCTCCTTGGTATGTTCTCTACTGATGAATGAAAGGGTTACATTTTTAGTTACTGGTGAACCATATTTCTTATATATTGTAACTTGTTTGAGTAATTTTGAATCGCTTCTATGATATGCAGTTGACTGTATGCATGGTGAGACCATTAAGCACTGATCAAAATTTCAGTTGTTTTCTATGCAGGCTTCTCCTATTTAGTAATATAACTAGTGTGCAGTAAAGAAAATATTGTTAATCAAATTTAGTTCTGAGCATGTATTTTATCACTTCTTAGGTAATGCTTGTATTTTATAATTCAGAAAAAGAAAATATATACTTAATATAATGATTTGTTTAGATTATATATGTTGAAGTTATTATACCCTCCTATAATATTATTCTATTATTGCTTATTAAATGAATGATTAATATGTTTAATATCTGAGATTTATAAAATTAAAACGTTATCTAGTAAGGGAATTGGTAATAAGATTTAGAATGATTTGATAGATTATTCTTAAATTATGATATTTCTGTGTTAGATGTCAGTAATTATGACTTTCATGCAATTTCTGATATCAGCATTTCGTGATGGATAATTTTCTTGCATGAACTATTTTTACTGATAGTCTTTAATTTTTCTTCCGTTTTGTTGTGGCAATTTGAAATTCAGGTCAAAGTGAATCATCATCACAGAATGAGGTTGATGTGCATGAAAACAACCTAGACACTCAAGCTGAAGACCGGGAACTGAAAGTCCAGCTTCTGCGCAAGTATAGTGGATATCTAGGGAGCCTCAAGAAGGAATTTTTGAAGAAGAAAAAGAATGGAAAGTTGCCAAAGGAAGCTCGGCAACAACTGCTTGATTGGTGGAACCGGCATTACAAGTGGCCCTACCCTTCGGTAACTAGGCTCTGCATCCTTTATAGACTATATACCAGCAACACTGTTTCAAACAAACTCTTAATTATTGATTGAGAATAACAAATTATTAATCATTTAAGGTTTTGTATTTTTCAACAAATGTTATTCTACAGTACAAAGTGCAAGTCTGTTAGAAAGAATGTGAGTGATGTTAACACTCCTTTCTACAGTATGCCTTTATAGTGTTTTAGAACATATGTGAATAACTATTCATATCATTTCATTGCCTTGTTTCCTTTATTGTTTTCACCAAAATGCAGACACATTTGATTGTGCTATAGCTTTTGGTGTTAAGTAGAAAACAATTCTGGCAATAATTCGAATGTTGAAACCTAAAATTGTTGTGCATTATTTCATAAGGTTTATTTGCCATTATATGTTTATTTACCATTATATATTCGATGACTAATGTTATGGTAATGGTGAATATGATGGGATAAATGTAGGAATCCCAAAAGCAGGCACTGGCAGAATCCACAGGCCTAGATTTGAAACAGATCAACAACTGGTTCATCAATCAGAGAAAACGTCATTGGAAGCCTTCTGAGGATATGCAGTTTGCTGTGATGGATGCAACTAACTACTACATGGAAAATGTTATGTGCAAGCCATTTCCAATGGATGGCATGCCCATGCTTCTTTAACACAATCCTCTACTATAATATCCAATAGCTCAAGCAAAAACCCTATCTATTTTTAAGTTGTTTAGGTCTTCAAGTTGGTATGATATGATATATGTCATCGATGCGTGTTTTACCTTAATTAAATTGTAGAAAGCAGAATGAAAAATCTACGTTATTACTGAACTTCAAGCTTTGTAAGTGTGCATGAATCTAACTATATGCTCTATTATCTACACTGTTTGTGGAGATCACTAGAGATTTCTGTATGTGTTATTTCCTAATTTAATGAAAAGTATATTTTATTTTCATACATGAGCATATATAAATGTACATGAAAGAAACCAAAAGGGTTATTTATCATGAAGCAAATGCCTGTATGTTTATTCTTTAACAGCATATTGTCTTGCGTGTGTGTGTCATACTGTCTTGTGTGTGTCTATCTATCTATCCATATTCATGTTTTTCACATCACACTTAGGTTAAGCAACACTAATGAAAGTTTTAGGTGTTCTTTTTGTTTAAGTGGCCGTAAAATTTGTGGATACATATGATGTCTACCATGACATAAATTTGATAATGTTTGTGTTGGATATGTTGTGGCTGTACCAAGTTGGTATGTGGGTCCTCATCTCTTGTTGGTGCCTGATGCAACAATGGTTTGTCATCCTTGATTTGATGATTGAGTATGGTTGTTGCTTGCAATAAGGAAAAAAAAATCTGCATACTCAACGTATCTCTATACCTAAAGAGAAATAGGAATAGATATATTTACAATTAATATGATTTGTCATCAGTCAAGCAAAATGTGACCCTTTCACGTGTTTGTGTTCTTACTATTGGTGTTATGTAGGAGTTTCACATGTTGTGTTTATGATTGGTTCAAATTTTGGAGAAATTTTGGAGAAAGTAGCAGTTTATTCTGGAGCAGTTTAGTTTTGTGTGTGTGTTACGAGTTTATACTCATAATATTACTGCCTTATGTAAAACAAGAGAACTCTGCAAAATAATATGAACAACGGAAAGGTTCGAATGTGCTTTCATTCATAAGCACATGCATTATACAAATTCTCTTGGTTTCCTCAGTGAGTTTTTAAGAAGCTATTTTAATCAGTTATTCAGGTAAAACGTGTTTCTTTTTCTAACTTTTAAATAATGCTCAATTTCTTCATTTAACATTGAGTTAATGGAATAGTTAAATTGTATTTGAAAATTAATAATCAAATTATCTTTAATCAATTAACTAAATGATTTTATATTTTTTAAATCAAGAGTTTTAAATGTTTAATTTTTACCCTTTAATTTTATATTTTCTACACTAATAAATTATGTAAAAGGTATTTAGCAATATATATATATATATATATAGCATATAAAATAATTTAATACTCAGATACATTTTATGTTATTTCATAATTAATATAATTTATTTAAAAGATATTAATATTGAACAGTATTTTAAATTAAATTTTCTAACTATTTTTATAAGAAAGGTTCATTACATTTATTGTTAGTATATTAAAGCTTTCTATAATTAATTATCAAATATATTTATCTTAATCTTTAAACTATAACACTTTTCCTTCAATATCATACCTAAAAAAATATGTGTAGCTGAATTGAAAATAAAAGAATATTATATTAACATGATTAATACATTTTGCATTTTTGAGATGATAAAGAATATTATATTCATATTTTCTAATTTTTTTATTGTCTCGAGTTTATTATTTTGCATTCTGGAGGTGTATCTTTTTATGAACAAATAAAAGACATTTCATTGAATATGTAAAAATATGACAGATAACAACTAGATTGATAATGCCTCTGGTTCAGCGTAACTTCCTTACCACGACATAGCTACATTACTTGTTTAATAATTCCTCTTGAGGTGTTTAATATTACAATAATCGTAACTATTTCTTCCCATTTTCTCATTACTTAAATATTTTTCAAATGGTTTATCACATAAAAAAAAAAAAAAAACTAGATGATGGTAGGGACAAGAATTTATCATTTTTATTAATAAAGAAAACATATTAAAAAATAAAACAGTTACTCTCGTTTCTTATAGGCGTGAAAACTTAATATACATATTTTATTATTTTTTATTGATATAATTAATATAAATAAAATAGTTGATTATGTAGTGAACAAGGAGTTCACATCAATACACTTTCTTATCCTAACTTTCTGAAACATTTTATAAGAATATAACAGTGACCTGCTCAGAAGTAATTCCAATTAAATATCTAGTAAATATATATTTATAGTTAATTAAATATATATATATATATATAACTATATATAATTAGAAATATAACAAATAAAATGACATAAAAAAAATTGATTTAAATATATTTAAAATTAAAATTAATATAAACATTAAATTTCAATTTATTAAAATAAAATAACATAAGCGCTCTACATGTGGAAACACGCCGGTGTTTAGGTTTTGATTCTTCTTTCCTCGACGACGAAGCTCATCCTCCTTCCCCTTCGATTAGCATCCATATTCCACCGCCGCTACTTCTACCTCTCGGAAGAGGTTTTCAGAGGCTGCTCCGATTCCAAGATCAAGTTCAGTATCCAATACGTTCGGCGACTCCGATTTCTCCGACGCCAGCAACTTCTCTGCTTGCCTCAAGACTTGAGCCGCGGTGGCCAGGTTCTTTTTTTCCTCTCTCTTTTTCTCTCATTTTCATTCTTTATCTGAAGCTATTCACCACTTAGCATGTAGTTATTTGATTACTCCGTTCCCTCTGTTGTTTCCAATTTGTAACAATCATGTTCTGCTTTGTATCTGTCTTTGAGTCTCCCTTGCATACATTGAATTCTAGTTAGTAAATTGTGTTTGGCGGGATAGGGCAATTCTTTGAATTTAACCTATTTGCTTGTTTGCCTACAACCTATTCGATGAAATGTCTGAGCTAATGTCACTGTTTAAATATTTTATTATCATATTCATATATGTGTGTGTGTGTTTATATGTTCTCACTTTTGTCACTCTTCAGTGGTCTCTTCAATGTAATTTATACGAGGTGAGGTTTTCTGTTCTGCTCGCATAACGTAATTTCGAATGCTCAGTTGAATGAAGTGTGTGAACTTTGATTTTTTTTTTTTTTTTTTTTTTCAGTTTTTCTTTTTTTTTTTTTTTTTTTTTTTTTTTTTTTTTTTTTTTTTTTTTTTTAATTTGGGTATCTAGTTCGAGAATGAATGAAAGTCATATTAACTTCATTTGTTTCTTAATGCTGTTCTGACTTCAAGCTGAAGGCATGAATGCATTCAAGGCATACAAGGCTTGCGTGCCAATTGCATGGAGCCCAAATCTCTACATAACTTTGGTGAGGGGTATTCCAGGGACCAGGAGGCTCCATAGGCGCACTTTGGAAGCACTTCGCCTGCGCAAATGCAATCGAACTGTCATGCGATGGAACACACCTACGGTTAGGGGAATGCTCCAACAGGTTTTAGCACAAGATCTACACAAATCTGGTTTCTGCTTGAAATGACCTGTGTCTGTGGATACTAACTTTGCTAAACATTGTAATTAATATAGGTCAAGAGGTTAGTTGTTATTGAGACAGAGGAAATGTACAAGGCCCGAAAACAGAAGGAGGAAGCGCACCGAGCTCTACGTCCTCCGCTGGTCATAAGTCATAAACCTCCCTCCCTTACTGATGCTTTATGAAGTCTACTGTGTTCTTAAGGATATTATCTTCTCGCTACTAAAACTATTCAATACCATCGTTTAAAGCTTTGGTCTTCAATGGACAAAATTTTGTTTTGAAGGTATTGTCATGGTTTGAATCAATAATTTTGTAGTGTTTTCTACTGATAACATTAGCAAAATTCAGGCTTCTGCTCATGAGACCTGCCTAGAGTGGTTCATTTATTTATATTTTCAGTGAGCGAATCATTTACATTTCATCTCATAATTGCCTTTTTCGTTAGGATTCAACTCACAATGTAGTTTGTTTGTCTTTTTGAATATCTACCTTTGTTGACACCCCACTTTTCTTTTACACCCAATTAACTACCGTCAATACTATTATTTTCATAATTTTTCAGTTCATTTAATTACAAATGTACACCACCTTATATATATATATATATATTGGTTAAAACCATCGCATCAGGGGTTGTATAAAACTCACCGGTTGAGAACATATATCTCTCAATACTTAATAGTACATCACAATTGTCCACGTTGACATCCCTCAAAATAAACAAATTCTGGGCACAATGTTTAGTTCATCCATACTATATATTCGGTCAAACAAATTGAGATTTTAAGACTATATCCTATGCTTCTTCCTTTCCATCAACTCCAACTATCACATCTTTTGTACTCGCAAGCTCTTTTTCTGCACCGTTATTAGACTGTATGCCGTGTTGAGCTTTGTACTGATGCCTCGTTGCTAGAAGAAGAAAAAATATAAAATTCAGCACGCCTAGCACTGCAAGCAACCAATAGAAGTAATCTAGCCTTCCCTTGTTCAGATTGCTCCTTAACCATCTCTTGTTACTTGCCTTGTCCACGATTGACACCAATAAGCTGCTGACAAAATAACCCATTGAAAGGGTAGATAGGAAAAGTCCAGTGCTCATTGATTTCATTCTCTCTGGAGCCTCCCTAATGAAAAATTCTAGTTGTCCAACATAGGCAAATGCTTCTCCTGCACCCACCAGAAAAAACTGAGGGACCAGCCAAAATGCGCTTATTGCAGTACTGTTTTTTACTGCATTCACCCTCCTTTCTTTCTCAACAATTGCAGCAACCACCATGGCAACTACGGAGAAAACTAGTCCAATTCCAACCCTTTGAAGACTTGTGAGCCCCTGGACATTGTGGGTGAGTTTCCGAGATAAGGGGACAGTGAGTTTCTCATTTAGGGATGTAAAGAGGAGAATGGTAATGATGAGAAAAGCTGATAGAGATCCTGCTGGAATTTCTAGAGATCCAACTTTTCGGTTCATGAATGTAGCTTGCTCAATGGTGAAGGTATTCATTTGAGAATAGATTGTCCAGAAGAGGATACATGTAGACCAAATGGGAAGGAGCTTGATTACCATTTTAACCTCTTCAACTTGAGTCACTGTGGAAACTATCCATGGATTTTCTTTGTTTTCATCCTTTGAGCTGTTCTCATCTAGAATTGCAGCTTTGTCAAGGAACCTATCAGACCAAGTGCCAAGCAGTGAAAGTACCCGTTAGTTTTTGTAAAATCCTTCATATATGATTTCAAGTATAGCTTACTGGGTTTGAATGGAGATGAACATAAATGGATTTCCTAGAATATTTCTTTCGCTTTACTACTTTCCTACGATTTCCGTAGGATTTGAACGACACCTATATCATAAATTGTGCCTCGTGTTTTCGTCGAAGAATAAATTATATATGGACATATGTTGATTAAAGATGGTAACAAATTAAAATCGTATTGGAAGAAGTTAAATAAAATAATTTCTACAAGCTCGCTTATAAATTAGTTCATGTTGAAAATTGCTTTAACTTTTTACTTCTTATTTTCTTTTTCTAATAAAATTTATGAAAAAGATGTGGAGTGGAGTAAAGGATGTAGCTCTTTTACTGTATATAATATGCATTACAAGATCAATCCATTAGGATGGGCGTACTGATAAAAATACGAGTGATGTGTCTAAAAATGATGAGGTATAAAATTTATATAATGTAATTTATTACTTTTTAATCTTTCTTGTTAATTGCAATATTAATTTTCAAAGTATTATATTAAATATTTCGAACATTTCACGCTTAATATATAAGATAACAATTACATTTAAAATATTATTTGAAGTATATATTATATATAATTTGAAATTGTTAATTTTAAAAATTGTGCATATATAGTAAAAGCTGTTACCATCAATATTATTTTGAAAGCAATGCATGCTTTTTTGAAATATAATATAATTTTTTGATATAATGTAATATTTATAGTAGATTCTGAATTTCTTTTGTATACTCTTGCAAGAATATCTTCCTTTAAAAAATGAAGATCAATAATATCTTCAACAAAGTTCTCATATAATAATTTAGTTAGATTATGAAAGGAACATAATAGAAAATTTGAGACCCAAATTAATTTGGGGGTACGAGGCAAATGTCTCAGCATGTGGCTTACACCACTTTAGTCATTTTATCTAAATTTTCTGTTCAAACTGCATTATTATTTAGTGTATCAAAAAATAATTGTATAAAGTGATTGTTTGAAAGGATGGTAGTCTGAGTGGAGCAAAGTACGGAGCAGTGTATCTATGGAAAAAGAGATCTAAGTCTGCATTATTATCTGAGTGAGTGGGAAAGATGTATCTTCATATCATTTTCTAGTTCTCATAGGTGACAAAGACGGGTGAAAAAGAAAATACGTATTCATTAGCAGAACTAGAGGAGAATCCCAAACCAAACATGTTTACCAAAAAAGTTCTCAAAAATCATTTTACCACTTAAATTTTGATTATAAAAGGAAGAGCAAAACACTATTCCAACAGACGCTGCGTCTTTTTTCTTTTTCCAAATTCCTTTTTTGACAAACTGTTCAATCAAACGTTAAATTTGTCCTTTTCTAGGGACAACAAAAACACTCATGTTGTCCCAGATATTAATGGAAACAGTAATCCCGTGAAAGTAAGCAATCATTATCAGAACCACACAAAATAAGAACTTTTTTTTTGAAGTGCAATAATTGAAGAGAAAGACCACTCACAAATTATGAGGAAACTCCGGTTTAGTGAAACCAATTTCTTTAAGAAAAATCCAAACTTTTTACACTTAACCCCTTGTTATTATCTTGGTTCATATAAATTACCGGTAAATGATGAGTGCTTGAAGAAGAGGATAGAAAATTTACCTGAACCTCTGGGTATGTGGCACCTTGGCTTGAAGATAACCATTGAGAAAGGAGGGTTGTGAAGGGATAGGAAGAGCCCTATTCTTCCAAGCCAAAAACAACACTCTCCATATAACTGTCAAGGGGCTCCCTTGTGGCCTCTTGAATCGATAGAATGGTGTGCCAGCAAGCAAAACAGCAACAGCAATCAACATTGTTCCTGCTGAAATCCCATAGCCCCACCCTCTTCCTATGTCGTCTTGCACATACACAAGGACAACTACAGAAAACAAGGACCCAATACTGATGAAGAAGTAGAACCTGTTGAAGAAAAATATCATCCTCCTTTCCTCCTTCGGGTCTGTGGTATCGAACTGATCAGATCCAAAACCTGAGACATTGGATTTTATTCCTCCACCACCCACTGCTACAGTGTAAAGTGCTACATATAGCAAAGCCAATTGTTTGCCAGAGGCCTGAATGCATTCGTGGTGTTGTTTTCTGACACTACTGCATGTAGGAGGCCTCATACTTGGAATGGTTGTAGCCACAGTTAACAAACTAGCGCCCTGGTCCAAGAGAAGTCACAAGAAAACTCATTGGTGACTTCTAGTAGTAAGATGTTTAGTGTAAAAGGTGAATATTCTTGTATTCATCTGATCACAAACTTTGATGTGTAACAAGTTTATCAACTTTTAGCATGACTACTTTATAAGTCATGTTACCGGGTTTCTGAATTTTGATTGGTTAAACTGAAAGTGTGTAGAAATTAAACTAAAAAAGGTTATATTATTTGCAGAAAACCACTTCCTTTTAAGGGAAGGGAGAAATTTGGTTGCCTTAGTGAGCTTAAAAGCCAAAGAAATGAGAGAATGAATTATTGAGTATATCAAAATATGCAAATCTTTTAACATACCACAGCAGCTATGGTTGCAGATATGGCAACAGTCAGGTATCTGCCAAGTTTGGCATCAGCAAGGAAGCCACCAAGAAGGCCAAGCAGGTTGAGAGTTCCCATAACATTGGTAACTATGGTGGCAGAATCAGCTGAAGGGAGATTCAAATCTCCAACCAAGTAGGTCACCAAATTCATGGCTATGCCCATCACACATATTCTTTCTGCCAGTTCAGTACCTGCATAAAAAAAGAAGCTTTTTTGGAGTGAAATTGGGTTCAACTTTGAGAACATGACTCCAATTTCTATGGATTGAGATGAATATGAACCTAAGATGAGCCCTGCTGCTAGCCATCCTCCAGTTTTTGTCTTGTCCACAGGGTGGCCTCGAAAATCCACAGCAGCAATGCCTTCTGCCCCTTTTTCCTCCTCTCCATGACTTGCAACTAGAACCTATAAACGGCAGATTTGGAAAAAAAAAAAAAAAAAAAAAAAAAAATTAAAAAAAAAAAAAAAAATAAAAAAAAAAAAAAAAAAAAAAAAAAAAAAATTAAAAAAAATAAAAAAAAAAAAATAAAATAAAAATTCAAAAAAAAGCATGAAAAAAAAATAAAAATTGTTGAGGCAGATCTATCTGGAAGCATATGAGAACTTTTGTTATTACTA
>Ga0209700_102773_pt1 | contig 34910 bp, 19 predicted proteins | sample SiratroredBW_FD_187528 | JGI IMG/M metagenome (GOLD analysis project Ga0209700, IMG submission 187528) | Root nodule microbial communities of legume samples collected from California, USA - Siratro red BW (SPAdes) (version 2) | ecosystem: Host-associated > Plants > Roots > Nodule | place: USA...
ACTCTCATTTTTATTAATTTTATAATTAATATATATATATATATATATATATACATTTTTTTAAAAGAAGTAAAAAATAATATCATACCACCTCTATTTTAGTTTATAAGAAAAAAAACTAATTTAAAAAAAAGTAAAGAAATCAGTTATCTGCATTCAATTTTACTTATTTCTTAGTATTGTTTTAAAATATCAATTGTAAGAAATTATAAATAATAATGGTGTAGCCAAATGTCATCATATAAATTTTAAACAAATATCGTTGAACAAAGTAAAGATAGTCAAATTTTGATTATATTTTCTAAAAATATGTATTGTTTTTTATTTATTTATATAATTTGATTGTTGAAAACAAACAGCTTAAACTAAGGGAAAAGAAAAAGCATCCATAAATTTTAATTAGAAACAGGAATTGGACAGATATAGAATAGAGAGAAGTTATTTATTATATTTTTTGAATTTGTTTTTGTATTTATAAATTGGCGTATTTGTTGTTGTCATTGCCCAATCGTTTGAAGAGGTAAAATTGAAGGCAAAGGTAGCGTCTGGAATTCTCGTACCAACTTCTGAATTCAAAGCGCTTTCTCTCGCGCGTTCCCGGAGTCGCCGTCGTTTTGGCCTAGCCGGCGGCGCCTCCACCTCCCCACGATGGCCGCCGACAAGGGGAAGCCCTCCGCCTTCTCGCTCCCAGTGAGCGTCGTCGTTTTGGCCATCGCATACATTTACGTCTCCACCGTGTTCGTCTTCATCGACCGCTGGCTCGGCCTCTTCTCCTCTCCGGGGATTATGAACGCCGCAGTCTTCACCGCGCTCACCGCCGTCTGCGGCATCACCTACCGCATCGCCATCTCTACGGATCCGGGTCGCGTTCCCGCCACCTACATGCCCGACGTAGAAGACGCCGAGAGCCCCATCCACGAGATCAAACGCAAGGTCTTCTTCGCTTCTCTATCGTTTAATTTGGAAAATAAAACACAAAACTGATAATGGCTTCTGCGTTTGGGGGTTTCGTTTGTCGTTCGTTGTTGCTTGCTTTTGTTTTGATGCTGCATTGTTAGGAGCTTGAATTGAATGGATTTTCATGCGGTTGAAACTTAGCTCGGTTACGTAGGGGTTTGTTATTCGTGTCGTTTTGTGATCTGGGGGTTGCGGAAAGAGTGGCATTTTGATTTTTCGTTTTGAGGCATAGTGATCGCTGTGTGTTGTGCTGTTAGAAGACTAGGGTATTTAGAGCTTTGTTTTCAGTGGGAGAGTTTGAACACGTACAATGAAGGTCCCCGGAGGCACCTTTGAAGAATGAATATGATATGGGTTGTAGTCCTCTGAGAAGAGGGGGGAGAGAGAGGTAACAAACGACATTGGGAAAAAAGTGATCAATAGAGGTCCCATGATGAATAAAATATCTTAAACTTTGATTTTTAACCGAGTTGAATAGTGTTGTGTGATTCATGTAGCCAACTTGACCTTGGGATAAACCTTGTTGTTTTTAGCTGGAGAGTTTTGTGGTTTTCTAAAACCGTCCCTTGTGTTTGCTTGAGGGTTTCGATGTATGTTGTCGCGGTTAAGCTGAAGGTTTATATTATAAAGTTTATGTTTTTTGTTGTTCTAGATCGAAAATATGAGCTTTTTTTAGAACTTTAACATTCTCATTGTTGTGTTTGTAAAGCAAGAAAGGTTGGTGTTGAGGTAGTAGTGTTTTATCTGTATAAAAAGCTTGCAAATGCAGTTGCGATGGTTTGTTGATGTCTAGAATGAATGATTTTCCTTATCAGCTGTGACCATTAAGATGGAAACACAATTGATATCAAGATGATTAGATTGGGTAGGATCTATAATTTTTAGTCTTTTTCTTATGAACTGATATTTATTGTTTAGCAGGCTAAGTTTTTTACTCCACTTTTTGGATTTAATTTCCAAGAGTTTAAAATGCTTAAGCTTTGGTTGCTTGTACATTTTCTTGAATAATGTAAATACACTGGCTTTATAATTTGAAAGTAAGCTTGAATACTATATATATTGGGTAGGAACTAAAATTTAGTCTTTTTCTTATGAACTGATCCATATTGTTTAGCAGGCCAAGTTTTTTTCCTCTCCCATTTGAATTTAATTTCCAAGAGGTTAAATGCTTAGTCTATGGCGCTTTTTCATTGTCTTGAATACTGTATATAGACTGGCATTGTAATTTGATAAAATGCTTGCATGGGTGGAATATAGCACATCAAAACCTACTCATTTTAAAGTAGACTATATTGTATATGATACTGTCTTTTACTATTAACCAGCATCTCATTGGCATATTCTTCATACTTGATTTAACTCCTAGAACTTTGAGGTATACAATCTTAGGTCTTAAGATAGAGAATTGAACAATTTGTCATAAACTCAGGTAAAGTTGCTGGTTTGAAGGAAAGTTTATGGGTCTGGCTAATTTGAATTGAGATTCTTTTTTCTTTGTTTTCTTGTCTTTATTGCTTCTAAAGCCAAAGGTTTGAGAGGCTAAGATGAAAAAGAAAGGCCTTTTTTGGTTTTCGCATTTGTCTGTGAAGCTTATTTTGTTCATTTGAATCATTAACATTTCACTTATGTTTTAATACATACGCCAATTTGAATCTTCTGGTTCTATTTGTTTCTAGCCTGAGTGGTTTGGGACCTTGTTTCCTGGGTTGTGGAAATTGTATTATACAATTATTCTAGCCAAGGATATAAAGTGTGCACCCACATCTCATGCTGCAGCCACGTCACGTTAGGCTGAGGTTGGGACTGTATCAGTCACAATTGACCCAGATCAATTTGCAAGCAACAGCTGCCATGCAACCACAACCTCAGTAATCATGATTGTGTGCATGCTGTTGATATTTTCCAATACCTACTTTGTCTTTAGTACTGAAATTAGAAAAACGATCTTCTGGAGTCATAAGAACTTGATGGTTTTGCCACCTTGTATGCTGATTTAAGATTGCTTGTATCGTTTATTCAGTCAAGTTTGATGGAATTTCACTGGTTTTTAAGTGGGTTAATGCTTTGGTTTTTGGCCTAGCCTTGTTGAGTTGTCTTTATCCCCCCTCTCTCTCTCTCTCTCTCTTTTAAGATCAATGTAGGAAATTGTGGAGTTTTTGAAGTTAGGTTCTTCTGGGATCTTACGTGAATTTGTATACTCAAATTGCTGCATATCATTAGGATGGCTTATTTTATTTAACAACTTGTTTGAATTAATCCCTTGGCTTAAAAGGATGTTTTTTCTGATCTGCAAGAGATTTCCATAAATGTTTGTTTGTATATTAATATTTGAGCATCATGAAGAATAACTTTTTGAGTAATGCGCTTTTGGATCTGCGAGCAGGGTGGGGATTTGCGATATTGTCAAAAATGTTCTCACTATAAGCCTCCTCGTGCACATCATTGCCGGATTTGTAAAAGATGTGTTCTACGAATGGTATGCATGATCTAAATTATTAATCAATGTTTATCTTGGATTTCATGATAATGACAAGTCTTTTGTTTGTCAATTGGTTGTAAGGATCATCACTGCATTTGGATAAATAACTGCGTGGGTCATGCAAACTACAAAGCCTTCTTCATTTTTGTCTTGTACGCTGTAATTTCCTGCATCTACTCCCTGGTATGTTTGAATCTTTTTCGTTATCATTATGATTAGGTTGTTATTGTGATTTCCCTGTAGTGCATATTTGGAAATAGTTACTTTGTCTTTGTTTTTTCAAATGCTCTCTTTAAAAGCTTCCAAAGAAGCAATTATTTCTCTAAAATAAGCTAATCCAAACTTGTTCGAAGTTACATGTGCATGAATGAAATCTGTAGCCTGATTTATTTATTTATCTTTCTTTCTGTATTTGTCAAAGCAAGGAGCAAGATTTGATTGTTCTGTTTGTGCTGGCAATTTGTTTTTTTTCTTTTTCATTTCTTTATTGCTTATAACTATACAGGTCTTACTAGTGGGTAGTCTAGTTTATGATGGCATACAGGATGAAGAAACAATTGGAAAAAGCTCTTTCCGTACTGTATATGTAAGTTCTGTTAAAAGTGACCACATATTTTGCTTAAGCAAACTCAAGAATTAGATTTTTCATGATTTTTTCTTTATTTTTGCAGGTTGTTTCTGGGCTCTTGCTGGTCCCTTTATCCATAGCATTATGTGTGCTTTTAGGGTGGCATATTTATTTTGTCCTGCATAACAAGACCACAATAGAGGTAAACTTGTTAGAAGTTTAGTTAAAAACTGCTAGTTTATTTGACCAGATTGATGTCAACTTTCTGAAATAAGAAATTGTGTTAGCAGCATAGTGAAGGAGTGAGAGCTTTATGGCTTGCAGAGAAAGGTGGGAGTATCTACAAACATCCATATGACCTTGGCCCGTATGAGAATTTGACATCTGTAAGAATTGAAGACTATAATGCACTGTCTTTTTTGTTTAGTGTATTTTCTCGGTTTGCCCAAAGAAACATATGATATGATATTTAGTATTTACATTTATTAACTATCATGCATTTCTTTACGTTTACTAAGAAATGTATGTTTTAAATATTGCCTTATATAGTGCTAACTGTTAATGAAGCTAAGCTATCTTATTTATATATAAATGATCTTAAGATTCTAGCATTGATATCCAAAATTCATTTCACTTTGAACTGGTTTTTCCCTAACAGCTGTTACCATACATTGTTTTTGAAATATGCAATGGTTCTCTTTCCTTTTGCGTGTGGGTTAAATTTAGTTATCAGGGATTTGAGTTTATCAACCTCTGTCAACAACATAAGATTATTTGTTGGTTTGTGACCAAAGTTGGTTTGTAGCCCCAATTACTACATTTAAATTTTTTTGTAAGGATGGACCCTGGCTGTGCTTCAACGACAATGCTGAAACATAACTCCATTCTTACCGTATGCTGAAGTTGAACTCTTTTAATAGAAGAATAGTGGCAGTAATGATCAAAATCTTGACCTTTTTTGGTCATTAAGGCTGTAAAATATTTTCTGTTATGTGAAAAGAAATACGAATCAGTCCCTACTATTGCATTGTTTTCTGCTGGGTGTTCTTCAGTTTCTTTCATAAACGAAATTGGAAGCTGCATTTAGGAATTATGGACTTGAGCTTCTGTTTAATGATTGCAGGTTTTGGGACCGAATATCCTTAGTTGGCTGTGGCCTTCTGCAAACCATATAGGTTCTGGACTTAGGTACCGGACCATCTATGATCTCCCAAAAGGTTCAACATCCAAATGAGATTTTGGCATTTCTTTGCAGTGGGCATTTGCAGTGTTATTCGAATTAACCCTTGTGATGAATAGTTTGAATGATGACAATACTGAATGACCGGTAATGTTCTATATCTAGTCCAATGCAAAGTGTATGCTTTTCTTGATATCAATCACCCTTAATTGCTGAAGTGTAGGTGGTCAAGAGCAGCTTGCTGCATATGCCCTTGTGGATATTTTACTTTTTCTTTTTCCTTCCTTGCTTTGCCCATTTTCTAGGCACAGAATAGACTTCCTTTCTTGCTTTCCCCTTCTTCCGGTCTTGTTACGGTTTGGATGATGTGGGGTTACAGCTGTAGAGTTCTGCGGATAAACCTGTTGTACAATTAGAAATTCTGAAACAGGCAAGGAAGTGCCTAAAGGGATTCCTTAACCCTGTGAAAAGTTGTACTTCTGTATTCTAGAACTGTATTTCTGTATCTTGGATGAAATATTATTTGTATTATCCATTTTTTTAATACATGTATACATTTATTTTTTTTTTCTTTTTGATATACACATTTTTTCGTAATTTGTCTTTTACTTCGTACCACGTGGGGAGAGGATATGCACTGGGTTTTAATCCTTGCATTCTTAGCGGTCGTTGCAACAGGTGTATCAATACAACCTATTGTATGACAAGCTAAGCAGGTGTTAGTTGTATTGTCATTGTTGTTCGGCATTGTTAGGTTTGGTCTTCAAAACATTAATTTCGATAGTTGGTGCAAAAGAAGCAATAATAACTCATGTCAGATTCAATGTTAACAATCTATTTGTTTTTCTTTATTTTTGTAATCATTTTTCTGGGAAACATTTCCATTTCCTATTTAATATCGTGGCAATTAATCCTTAAACAGTCGTACTATTTTGAACATGGCACTAGCAATAGAGTAAACATCCTGAGATGTAGTGTAAGACAGTGCCTTTATTTCTTGGGGTATTTTTTTTAAGCACGCCCTTCGTGGTTTCTGGTGGATTTGTCAAGTGGTGAATATTCATAGGTAAATAGGCAATCGCTTCTAGTGTCTCTATCCATTGCAAAGTATGATGCAAGTTCAAGCAATCATGAAGTATGCAAATTATAAAAAGGTGTACCAAGAGTTTGAATAAAGAGATTTAGTGCAAGCTCGAATTCCAAACTCACAAAAACAGAGGAAGGAGGAGCAGATATGGGGGATTAAAAGGTATTTTCGTCCTTTCTCAATAATTCAGGAAATTGGACAAGTTGCTTACAGATTGGAGCATCACCATCAGTCAAGAGACACCTAATTTTGTCCATATATCGATTGAAGCCCAGCAGAGGAGAGCACAAGCAACCTTGCGTTCCATTGCTTCTCATCACAGCTTAATTGGGATCAGCATTATCACCTCAATCAGTCTTTCAAAACAGAACCATCATTCGAGATTCTCAGCACATTCCATAGGTGCTGCTATGTTAGTACAGTAGAAAATGCCTTAAACCAAACTAACATGGGAGGATGTCCACGAGATTCAACAAGCTTATTCTAACTTCAACCTTAACCTTATTCTAACTTCAACATTAAGAACAGCGGTGTTTGTAGTTTTGGAGTTGATGCCATTACTATAGAATGGTCAAGGACATACGTGAAAAGAAATTTTAGCATAAGCATTTCTATTGTGGCATCATACGACGTGGTAAAAAATAAGAGAAATGAAGAAACGAAAAATGTGCACGAGAAATAATATGGGATTTTTTTTACACTAGTTGTTTTTAGTAGAAGTATTTTGATTCTATAAATGAGTTTCTTAAAATTATTATCTTTTGACATTTTCAATAGGATTTCTTAAGTTATTTTTTTTTCAGTTGTTAAAGTAGATTTGTGGTCTATATTGTCACTGTTAAGAAAGTCCTACATAATTTTGTCTAATAGTATTTATTAGGAGTCATTTGAAAAATAAGAAAAACAGTTTATATCTATCCATCTTTTGAATTATGTTCAATTTTTCTTTAAGAATTTTTTAAAGGATTCTACTAATAAAAATTGATTACAAATCAAATGCATACGTCACTTTTGAAAATGATCACGGCTACACAAGTTGCTTATAGTTATTTTTTTTCTCAATCTCTCGAAAATTAAGAACTACAAGTATTCTTATTTGTTGATTACAAATAAAAGTAAAGGTCGGACATATGGAACAAATCTCAGAGAAATATAAAATAAGGCTTTGTTATATAGGTGTTCAGGTTACAAGATAAGGGATATAATAGGTTTTTCACCCTCACTTGTTCAAACATTAAGATACAAATAAAATATACCAATATACAAGTAAAATATACCAATAAAGCTTTATTATAGGATAGACAGTAATAAATATTGTGTCTTTCTATACATCTTCGTTTTCTACATATAAATGCTCAAAATGTGATTATTGTGGAGTTAACTGGATATGTTATCTTTGTTGTATTTCTTGATAATGTAATATTTGAATTTTAATGTACAATATAGATTGATTTAGCTTGAGCATACATGTTTGAATTTTCTTATAGAAGATTGCATTTCCTTTCTTAACTTGTGCACAATAAAAATGAAAATAATATGCAATATATAATATCGCAACTTATATGTAGTTTCTTTTTTAGTATCATGTGGTAAGTGTTTTTATTAATTAAGATGATTTTTTTTCATATATATTTGACTAATAGATAAGACCACCTTGTTTGATAGTATATATGTGGAAGAACTCATTTGTTGTTGCTATTGAAATAAAAGAAATCTAACTTTATTCTATTTTGAATAGATTAAAGAGAGGGTCTAACCATTATAATTGTAACTTTATAACAATAGTTATATGTGGAGAAACTCATTTGTTGTTGCTATTGAATAAAAGAAATCTAACTTTATTCCATTTTGAATAGATTAATGAGAGGGTCTAACCATTATAATTGCAACTTTACAATAATAGTTGTCACCTAAATAAGGTGACAAATAAATCTATATATACATATTTGGATTGATATACATATTTGGATTGGTTAAGTGTGGATATGGATAATATTTAACTTTTTAAATTCAGTACGAGAATGAGAACGAAGATAGTTGGCAATGAATAGAAGATGTGTGCACTTTTAACATTGAATTCTTGTTTTGTAAAAAAGACTATTTAATAAATATTTGGACATGCACAAATATGTTAGATAACAGTTCAACCGGCCCTTTATGTGGTTCTGATTTTATGCTTAAAAAACAAAGTGTAAAACATATCTTTATGAGCATAAGGTTTTGTTAGATGCAAGTGCTTTGTTTAGCCTAACAAATGCAAATGATTTGCTTATGTTCTTCATCTGATAAGCCTTGAATATTCATGGTATACATAAATGATCAATGTTTGACTATTTATCAATCTTAAAGAGGATCTCACAATGATACTCTTTTATATACGAATAACTTGGACTATGATGATATAAAACTAACAGGAAATGGGACAATTTTCTTAGAAGAAAAAGAAAGACAAGCATGAAATAAGTATAAAATGTGAATATGGAAAACCACTGGTTTCAAGTTTATATATAATCATAACATTTTACCAATTGTTTATTGATTTTGTTCATAAGTTTATATATTGCATTACACAATACACATCAAACACATTGATTCCCAAACTTAGGACACACAACTAATCAATTCAAATGCAAACAAATCATACCAAAGCTAAATGAGAGATTGCGATCATTATGATCATCTCAAAAAACCAGGAGCAATGAGAGTTCGAATGAGGCTATTATAGATGAAGACGTAGATTGGGGAATGGTAAGTGCGGAGTCGATCGACGTTGAACTAAGAGACAACAACCGATGGACGGAAATCGTACTCAAGGTCGAGGTTCTGGACGATGATGGGGAACTTGGCAGTGTAAGGGCGGGAAAGGACGCGAAGCGTGAGGTTAACAATTTGGAGGATTTTAGTGTCAGAGATGGAGAAGACTTGGGGGCGCGTACAAATGTTAAAAATGTAGGGTTTTTGGACCCGTGGGATGACGAAATGGGCTTCCTAGTTGAAGATGGCGTAAAGAATGCCTCGGAAATGGTCGAAGAGGACGACATGTTGGGTACCGTCGACGGTGTATAGGGAGGATGAGAGGGTGGTGGCCGCCATGCCCAGCACAAAGGCTGTGCGGGCAAGATTTGTCACGAAAGATATGACAATTTGATTGCTTCCCATTTCGGAGAGGGGTTTAGGGTTTTGGAGATTTTGCTCATCTTTCTTTGTTAGTTGAAGGGTTTTGGAGAAGGAATTCAAGGGTTACTTCTTCGCTTGGGAAGGAGGTTCAAAGAGAGAAATTTTTGGGATTGGTTCAAAAAGAGCTTCAAAGGCTTAGGGTTTCATGCAGAGTCGAGTGGGAAATGGTACATGAGTTTCACAATTCACAAAAAGAGATAGAGGAAGTGAAAATGCGCAAGGAAAAAAAATTAGTTTATTTATTAAATGATAGTTGTAAATGTCATATTTTGAATACAAATCGTGATAATCATTAAAGTGTCATATTATATAGATAATTTTGGTAGTTTTTAATGACAACCATATTAAAACCACGATCACATACACAATTTCTTTGTAGTGGAAACTTTATGGCTAAAGGGTCTAGGCAAGGAGCTGAGGGTGAAAGACTAGATTGTGATAATAGTAGTGCGATACAACTATCCAAGAACCAAGTCTACCATGAAAGAACTAAGCACATTGATGTGAAACTTCATTTTATAAGAGAAGAGATTACACGAGGGTCTGTGAAGGTAATGAAGATCTCAACAGATCAAAATCCCTTTGATATCATTACGAAGGTTTGCCGGGCAGTAAGTTCTTTCATTACTTAGATTTGATCTAGCTAATTGGAGATTAATATTAGGCTGTAGTGGGCTTAGTGGCAGATAACAAATCTTGCTCAAAAGATTTGTGTTGAACCAAGGTGGGGATTTGTGAAGAATTGACCCAATAAAAAAAAATCTTGATAAAAGATTCCTAGACTGTTTGACTAGTGTTAGATTGTCGAGTACTAATATGCAACCCATGCTCTCAATAGACCGTCTAGTCTCTTAGTGTATATTGAGCCCAAACCTGTTTGATGGAATTGTCTAATGGATATTCTGTTTTGTTGTGAGGAGCATTGTGCATGTGTCTTCCTTGTTAGTCTAGGTGTGTTTATAACAATATTATTTGATCTATAAATAGGATCTTGTACCTTCATTAAAAGCTAACTAAGAGATGAAATGTTAGAGTTGTATTTTGAGTAAGAGTTTGTTGAGAGAGAAACTGCTAAGTTTTAATCTCTAGGTTATAGTGAATTCTCCCGTGGACAAAGGTTGAAGTTCACTAATAATTCAACGAACAATGCTAAGTTTATATACGTAATTCTCTCTTCTTCTTCTTCTTTTAATTTTTACCTCGACACATGTTAAGTATGATATAATAGACTTCAGGATATTTGTCTTTGTTTTATTGATTTTTGTTTGGTTTTGTTATGGTAGGCAACTTCTCAGTAGCACTATTTTGTTCTTTTTGGTTTCTTGATGACAATATGAGACTTATTCTTTTGAGAAATGAAAGTTTTTCTTTTTAAATGAGTTTGATGTAAAATGTAAACAATTACTTTTTATATGAGTAGAGATAACTCTTTTAGTCATTATTTATAAAATTCTTTATTATTGATAAAAAAATTCTTTAAGTTAAATATTTAATACACTTATTTATATATATATATATATATATATATATATATATATATATATTGTATAAAAAAAATATATATTATATATATCATACACACTCTCGTAATTAGACATTTATTTTACTTTTTAAATAATGTTTTTCTTATAAAGTATTCATCGAGTTAATAATTTATTTATTTTCTTTCATAATGTTAAGTCTAAGACCTTAAGGATTTGTTTAGATTAAAGAGTAAGTTAGTGGAGGTGTATTTGAGATGAATCTAGGTAGAAAATTTGGTTGTTTGGACTAAGATAAAGATAATGAGATTTGAGTGAAAAATTTACAAAAATTTATGAGTGATGTGATGTATGTAATTAATAAAATAATTTTTTAATAAATAAAATTATAGTTCAAATTAATTTAAAATTAATTATTAATTATGATTAATGAATTTTTTTTAATAAAAAGATTATTAATTATTTTTTATAAATTTATTTTGATTATTGTTTTAATTCTAGTTTTATTTTTATTATTTTTTATGTTTATTATTATTTTATTTATTTTTATTATTATAATTATTATTTATGATTTTATTATTTTTTGTTTTTATATTATTTTTTAATTGTATTATTTTTATTATTATTTTATAAATGTATTATTAATATTTTTATTTTTGTTAATATTTTATTATATTTATTATTTTTTTTCACAAATGATTGAAAGAATAAATAAGTTTTTTCTTCTCGTTTTTTATAATTTAATACTTTTTTATTTATTGATATTTTAACTTTTTCACCTTTTCTCTCCTCGTAATAAATCCGTCGCGTGATCCATAAGTAACCTAAAGGATTGAGTCATGGAACAAGAGACTGTAGGTATATTTATTTTAATTTAGTTTCTTTCACTCAAAAAAATATATCATTAATATATATATAATTTTATTTATTTCATATCGATAATTAAAGTATTAATAGGGAAAGTAAGTACTAACCAATGTCTTTAGATATTTTTCAATAAAAGATTAACAAAAAAAAATTTTGAACATTAAAAACATAAAAATAATTAATATTTTTAAATTATTAATATATTTAAAAGAATAGTTACTGCTTTTTATCCACCCCCAGCCAACTAGTAGAAGGAACAGAGGCTAGGATGGAATCTGAGCCATTCAGTGCTTTGACTGCAACTCCTTATCTCTGACTGATGAGATCTTTGTCTATGTCAGAACCTATGCATCATACAGATTTAGCATTTGCCTCAAGAATAAGAACAAACCTCTGTATTTATATATATATATATATATATATATATATATATATATATATATATATATATATATATATATATATATATATATATGTATATATATAATAACAAAGAATAAAATAAAAATCATTTTTTAGAAAAGTGGTAAAATGACGTGGATATCAATGACATGCTGGAAAAAAAATTACTTATATAATTATTATTACAGAGACCTAAACTAGGAATACTTTTAAACAACCGATTTAGGATTATTTTGGGGAGAAAATTAAAGAAAAAAGAATAAGTTCTTTTATATATTAAAATTTGTTATGAATAAATTAATTGATAGAAAATACCTTATGTATTTCCTTTATATTTTAAATTGTGGAAAAAACTTACAGAATTTTATTCATTTTTTTCTCTCCTTAAAGTAACAAATTTATTTAAATATTTATCTTAGCTAATCTTTTTAAGTATGGAGAGATTTCACCATAAAAGTGGTCTGAGAGAAAGTGAAGTTAGGATACACCTATAGAAAAAAGGTAAAAATTTGTTTCAAATCTTTACCCACTTGTCTGAATTCACTTTGTCCAATAAAGGAATTATGTTGGCTTTAGTTACCAACTTTTATTCCAATTAAAATCAAAATATTATAAAATGGCCACAAATATTTCCATTTCCCAAATCAAGAGGCAAGGGAAGAATTCCAAGTATTTTGATAGCTGTTGGTAACACTGAAAAACCCTAATCCATGCAAGTGCACAGAGTTTGCATTCCATGATTGTTTAAGGGTGAGGTAATAAGGTCATCAAAAATTCAAAAAACTAACATGGTCATAGATATATTGGAATTTGCTTTATTTTGTTGTGAATAAGTAATTGGGACAAAATGGTCCTCTTATTCGGGCAAGAAAACCATACTTTATGCTCTACATATTATAGGGTTATCCTTAACAAGTTTAAGATTCTACAGCTTTTGAATTCACACAAGAATAATGCTACACATGATGGTCCCTCAAGTGTAATAGACTAGTCAGTACAAACTCTACCGGTAACATTTATGCACAGCAATGGAAGACATGTGATGGTATCAATTCTTGGTGGTGTTTTTTAGAAGGTAGCTCATCTTATTTGAAGTGGAGTGCATGAGGTTGAATTGAAGCATCACCATTTTTGCTTCACTTGTTAAATTTGAGTTAAAACACAAAAATCTAGCCAAATAGTTAACCATAATGGCTAATGTGTTAATTAAATGCAAGATTATATCCATCAAATAATTGTTGGATTAAGAGGAGATATAAATATATGATCACATTTAACTCAAAAGTTCGATAATAAATTTGTAGATTTTTTTATATATGGTTATTTAATTCATTTTTATCTAATGTAAGATTCTAATTATACTTGATTTCAACAATTATGTTAAAAGTATTAAGTATAATATATCTTAAAGCAAAGACTAATCCCTTATGGACCATCTTGGTCAACTAGATTTCTAACCCAAAATTTTAAAATTGTGATTAACAATAAAAAAAATATAACAATTTGTCAATTCTAATGTGACTTATGACAGTTAATGCATATATTATGTGTGAAATCACTAGATATTGGGATGGAAGAAAAGTTGGGGATTGAACATTGCATGTCTTTGAACTAAAACTATTCAGTTCATATATATACCTTAAAAAACGAACATATATTATAAATTTTGAGCCTCAACTTATAAGAAAATAGAATTTTTAATTTAAGGTTACAGATGTTATTTTACACAAAACATTGACTCCTTTATCATTTTTCTTCCTCCCATTCTTTTTCACCTTCATTCAAATCGTAATATTTTTTTTTTCTTGATATTTTTGGCGTAGCTATAATCTCTTTGATATTTTTGAAATCTCGAATTTAGACATTATAACAACTGTTCTTTATCAATATTCTGTTTTTCTCTATTGTTATAAACGTGGTTTGGATGTAGAGAAGGGTCAAGAAAAGGATCCACAAAGTTATTTTCTGCGCAATACAAAGGAGAAAGATATGGAAAGAGTGTAGATATGCTTATGCACAAAAAATATTTACACGAACTTCATTATAAGAATTTAGAAAAAAAGAAAAAAATTCAATATTAATTTCTTTATGAGGTAAAATTATTTTAGGTAAAAACTAATGTGTAAAAGTCCTTTCACATTGTTTCTCTATATATTTTTCTTTTTAATTTGTAAATAAGTTGGCTTTCAATTTATAAAAAAAGTTATATTAGCTCAGTGTCACCACCATCTATTACGATGACCGAACCTTGGTTGAGGGTATTTGTAATTTTTTCCCGTTTTATTAGAATAATTAAATAAACTGATAATAATTAAAAATAAACGATTTTTCACTGATAAATTTTAAAACTATTTTTCATTTCATTTCTCTTTTTTTTTTAACAAAATAATCTTTCCATTCACTCCCTCATATTTCTTTTCTATTTGCTTAATACCAAACAAAGACTTAGGATGTATTTGGGAATACTGGTTTTTTTTTGAAGGACAAAAAAGATAAGTCAAAAATTTATTTTTTAAATTAAGATTTATATAATATTTATTAATTATAAAAGTGAAAAAAATATTAATGCATTAAATCGTGTGTTAATGTAAAAATATCTCATTTTAAAAAAAAATATCTTATTAGAGAATTATGTTTATTGGAAATAAAATGTTTGCCCTCTCTTAACCCGACTCAAGACTATGTTTATAAAATGCTCCAACAATTCATTATGATAAGTATGATAAAAATATTATGTACATGATTTCTCCTTTACCAATTTCACTCCTGCATTAATTTTATTAGGTATGTCTTAACATGTTTAATACTTATGATCGCCTATTGAAATTCAATGAATGCATGCATTTATTATTTGCAAATCAAGCAACCATTTTGTTGAGATAATGACATAATTAATATTCTTTTTTCACTTCACAATCATTGTTTTTTTTTTATCTGAGTTTTGAATGATTCGGAACAAAAGATTTGTCTTGCAACTTGAGATTCTTATTGCCAAATGATTAGCTTATGAATAAAAGAAAATCTAAAGAATCAAGCTAAAATTTTATTCCTTCCTTGTGTATAAGAATAATGATTCATACTTCACAAACAACTATAAATTGGTCTCATCATCCATTCGACTTTCATCATATCAACTCACTATATTCTACATTTATAATATTTTTTTTAAAGAATTAGTCTTGGTTTAAGGATGTGTTAATCTGCATCCTGAGGTGTGGATCCATATTTTTATTGTATCTACTCCTTAGGAAGCAGATTACCTCTTCCTTGTCACCAATTTGGAGTGATATATTAAATTTGATAATTTTCATATCAATGTTTCCCAGACTCAATTAGGTTAGATTTAAGTTATCTATCTTTCAAGATTTGAAAGAATATTTTATTATGTTTGCTTCTTATGATGAATATTAGTTAAATATTACTTATCATACATGTAGAACAAATTATTCAATTTGATATGACTATCATTCTATTTACTAAATAGCTTAAGGTTTTATATTGGATCATATTCTATTGTAGTTATTTATACGATTGTTTATACGATTGTTTTATGTTTATATTTTCTGCTTTTAGGAACAATTGTATTATGCAACACCATTCAACTTATGGATTACCATTGGACATCACGAAGCAACATTTTATCATAATGCACAAAACTATTCAAGAGAACATCTTGTTTGAAGATTCCACTTCAATACTTTGTATATGAGATTTGCTAATTAACCATACAATCGCAAGACACACACACCAAAGTGAATGAAAGATTTTATCATTTATTAGAAGTGTTTTGAGTTTTCTTTTTCAAACCTTAGTTGGACCTTATATTTGTCAGCACTGCAATCCTGTCTAGGCTATATGTAACATTATTATTTGCTCTTTTCAACAATGAAACTCATTATTTCCTTATTGTGAATTTCTTTTATTAGGATAAATATATTTTGGCGCTTTCATTGTCACCACCATGCCTTACAAGCTCTTCTCCAAAGATGTTGATGACCCACTAAAGGTCATTCATGACCTCCTCACTTCCATGCAAACTCACATTGCATCACAAGATACTTGACATGAACTCTTCAACAAGCCATGGACGCTGACACAAAACATTTTGTAGAAAAAAATGTAAGCTATTTTCAAGAAGGGGGGTGGGGGAGGGGGAGGTGAATTGAACAATCAAATTTTTCTAGCAAAACCCGACTTACAATAAAATTCTTTAAATAAACAATTGATTGAAATATTTCAGGTTACAAATTAACACGTTAGAAGTTGATTATAGTACAAACTGATACACAAACAACCTGCTAAACTATTTCAGTTTAGAAACTTATTTTGTTAAAATGTTCAACCAAGAACACTTAAAGAACACAATGTAGAAGTTATAGAGAAAGAAAGAGAAGGATCACACACAAATTTTGTACTGGTTCATTCTTCCACAAGAGCTAACTCTAGTTTCTCACCTATACCAACCAGGATTATACTTTATAAAGTCTTTACAGCACAAATATTCTAAGAAAATAACTCTTGAACCCTACAAAAGTGCTCTACCCAACAAGTAACCTATAATTACCCAACTACAATTAGAAACCCTATCTAATCATAATCAAAACTACAGAAACAAATTAAAATACAAGGAATAGTAGCTCTCAAATCATAGTAGAAACAACAAGGTCCTTAGATTTTGGAAATCTCCATTAACTAAGACTGTATGATCTAAAGAACTTCAAAGAAAATGCTCTAAGAATTTTCTTTGAACACAAAAGTGTACATATCACTCAAAGGTTTTAAGTATTTCCCAAAATTGAATTTCAAAAGTTCTCTCTAAATTCTTAGAAAAATAGAGTTTTATAAAATTTCACTACAAGAAAAATGTTATTTAGAGATCAATTTTTAGCTACCAAATGAAATAGTTACTAATTATGACTAAAATAGTCACCAAATTAAATTTTGGTTGCTAAATAAATATAAAATATAAATAATGATTGAATTTAGTGACCAATTAAGTCAAATAATTGGTATCTAACATTAACTACCAAGGTTTTAGTGACCTATGCCATTAGATTCTAAATTAGTCTCTAACTTAATTAGATACCAATTTAGAATCTAATGGTATAGGTTACTAAAACTTTGGTAGTTAATGTTAGATACCAATTATTTGACTTAATTGGTTACTAAATCTAATCATTACTTTTATTTTATAGTTATTTAACAACTAAAATTTAATTTGGTGACTAATTTATCACAATTAGCAACCATTTCATTTGGTAGCTAAATATTGATCTCTAAATAACTTTTTTCTTGAAGTGTTTGTTCTGTTAGTTTTAATGGATTAAAACTTTGTTTGAATATGTTGATTTCACTTAAAGTAAAAATAATAGATTAATTTGAGTTTTCATTCTGTTAAAACTTAATAGACAAACGACCTTATGAAAACACAAGAATTTTCTATCTATTCACAACTAGTTTTGACAAATTGAAAGACCTTTAGCAAATTAAATCATCATTTCAATTTATTAAAGTATCTTAATATCGACAATAAGTTCTAAAAAGATTTAAAAACAATTAAAAACATATTTTTGACATTTTAATGGATCAATCAACTTGGTAAAAGGAATTACAGACTCATACAAAATATTACACACACACTATATGAAATAAATATCCATTCTTCAAGTCTTCATGCAAGGAAATGATTCACCAAATACTCCAAATGCAGCTCGAGTTGCATCTACAGCCTTGAATGCCTCCATTGAAGCTTTACTCACCCAAGTGTCCTTCCTCTCTACTTCCATTACTACATCACCTATTTTCACCTATACTTCATTCCCTCTGTTCGAACTATATTCTCCACTCACACTCTCACCTCTGCTAACCACCAACTCCCATTATAGTATGCCTTACTCCTTTATGATAACCAACCTCTACCACCACTGTCTTTATCTCAGCATGTTACCTCTACCACCATCCAGATTAAACCTTCCTCCAACACTTATACTCACAAACAACTCCTTCACCACCACCCTTACTACCTCACTAAACCCCCTTCACTTCACCCCATGGTTTCCTTTTTCTACCCCTACATCACTCTCAACACTCTCCATTTCTTTGACCACCTAACCTACAACTAGCCACATTTAATGGCTCTGATCCCCTGAATTGGTTTTCCAAGGATGAAAAATATTTTACCTTATATCAAGTACCCATAGACCAAAACATATATATGTTTTTTTTAGATGAAAGGGAATGAACTAAGTTAGTATAAAATGGGTGCATTAGAAAGCACTCAGTTTATTGGTTAGGATTCTTTTACAAAAACTCTAGAGATAGGATTTGGACATTCAACATATGAAAACCACCAAGTGAAGTAATTTAAGATCCGCCAAGATAGTTCAGTGATTGATTATTAGGCCAACTTTGTAATAGGATTTTAGGACTACCTTCTGGGGTCATTCTCCATTGTTTCATCTCAGCTGAACCTCGAAATTTGGCGTGAGTTAGTCATACAAAAACCTACAACAATCTTAAGCAATCGAGGTAGCCAAAATCTTTGAGGCCTAATTGAAGGATGTTAAACCTCATTTTTCAAAAGCCCATTACCCACCAATGATCGCCCCTATTCCACCACCTTTTCAACCTTCCCCACCAAAGTTCAATACATTACTTAACCCTAATACCCACCCTCACTTACTCATCAAAGACCCCACTTTTGCTCAACTTCAAAAGTTTCGCACACTAGGGTTATGTTACAACTATGATGAGAAACTTATCCTAGGACACAAGTGTAAAACCTCACGTTTTTTTTTCTTATGGTGGACGAAGATACTCACAAAACAACTTTTAAAACATCTTATAGCTACTATGAATTCTTAGTTTTTCCTTTTATGGTAACTAATACACCAATGACATTTCAATAAACAATGAACAACTTAGACTCCATCTAAGATAATTTGTTCTAGTGATTTTAATGACATTCTCATTTATAGTCTCAATTTTGATTCCCATATCATTCACTTACAATTGGTTTTGGAACTCTTATCTTCTAACTAGTTTTATGCTAAATTTTCTAAGTGCAACTATGTTGTCAATTCTATCATCTATTTAGGTCTTGTTATTTCATATGCAGGTGTCTTGTTACACCATGACAAAGTACAAACCATTTTACAATGACCAAACCATATTTTGTCATGGCTCTACATGGTTTTCCTAGTCTCATTGACTTTTATCGATGTTTTGTCAGAAATTATACCAAATTGAAACTTCACCTGACTAACCTACATGCACTAGTTTTGCTCAATTTTTCAAAACCATTTGTCATTGAAATATATGTTTCTAGTGTTGCCGTTGGAGTTCTCCTTGGCCAGGAAGGTTATCCTCTTGCCTTTACCAAAAAAATGTGTCCTCTTCAAAATTCTTCAATATATATGTGGGAGATGTTTGTCATAGCAAAAATTATAGAAAAGGGTGACAATATCTATTAGGTCAACCCTTCAAAATCTTTATAGATGAAAAAGTTTGGATTCATTGATTATTCAAACAAGAAAGACACCAAAGCGACAAACATAGACGACAAAATTTTAAGGATTCCAGTTTGAATTTTTTTACAAACATGACCAAATAAATGTGGTAGCTAATGCTCTATCATGACAAAGCCTGACGGAGGACCCTCCAACCACCTTAATAACAGAATAAAGAGGTCATAAAGTTAGACACTTGATCAAAAACTTACCAGGAGTTTAAGCCTATTTGAACTTGTTTAAGCCTCCAATAAGGCTTTTTGATCCTAAGTTCAAACATTGAAGAGATCATTCTAAAGAATGTGGAACATCAAGGACACAAGACTTCTATTTGTAGAAATTGTATAGTGTGGTTTAGGAATTTATTTGGGGCTTTATTTTTAGGCCATACATAGATTAGGGCTTGTAGGAAGTGCAATAAGAAGTTTGGATGCCAAACTAGGATAGATAACCTAGCTTCGGTGCCAAGCTAGGATAAATAACCTAGCTTACACGGTGAGCAAGGCTTTGGGTGTGCTTAATACAAAGCACCACATGACGACCTCTCATTTGAGAAGATTTAGTGCCTTGTGCACTAAGTTAGAGTTAGGAGAAGCTTGTGCCACAAGTTAGGATTAGGGTTTTTAGAAACTTCTCCTTCGTGCTAGATGTCTAAGGCTCCTATAAATAGGAATGTTATGCTCCTATACTTTCCAAAATGGATGATAATGAAATGTATGACGTCCCAAATTTATTTATTATATATATAATTCAAATCTAGAATTATATTTTTCCTTACGAATTTTTTTTGGCAGAAGGTGATTGTATACATAGAATATGTCTTTTGAGTAAAACATAAAAAAATATGAGATTTCAATTAATTAAAAAAATATGCAATAACATCACGTAAAGGAAATAATATAAATGTTAAGTTACCAAATTTTTGTGAGTTGAAAAAGAGATCACGAACAAAACGGCTGATGTATGATTTTAAATCATACATCACTTATTTTAATTGTTACGTGAATATAATCAATGGGCTATTATCACTTATGATTAATTAAATTCACGAAGCATCAGTAAAGATTAACTTATTTGTGCCATCAGAACTAAAACCAAATTCTCATTGAATTTTTACAAAATATTTAATGGTACATATTACAAATATATATATATATATATATATATATATATATATATATATATATATATTACAAAAAAGATTACATATTTTATAAAAAAAATATTATACATTTCTAATATCATTACACCGTTGGTGCAACAAATTAACCAAAGGATTATTGTGTGTGGCTGGCGGCACAAAGAACATTACAGCCATTGGACCGTCCAACACCAAGGTAACGTCCTTGTATTGAGTAAAGGAAAAGATAAAATGTGCCCTTCCTCCAAAAGAGACAAAATTTTCCACCACGTTTATACTCCATCTGTTTCCAGGAAAAAGGGTAAGTATGTCCGTGGTAAATGAATTTGGAAAATTTGTAGCAACCATCTTTCTTTTGCTCTTAAGATTTAATTTAATTCATATTCAATAAACAAGAAAAGAGAGGGAAAAGTGAGATATCCATACGTTTTGACAATTATTATAATCAAAGCAATAAAAATGAGAATCAAATAACATTCGTTTAACAACAAACTATAATAATTATTTGTAGTAATTTTTGATAAAATCTTCTGTGAACGATTCTGTCTCGTAGCCGATTCAATTTTTGTATTGTCATGGCCACACCAATCAATAATATATGTATAATAGGAATAACACAATAATAATGTTGGATTCATGAATCAAATGGATTCACAATTGCACTGACTAGTCAGGATAAATGAGTAATCACACCACAATCTCACTCTCCGACCAATAATCTTCTACTCATGTATTACCAAGGAATTAAATCCTCCAGTCACAAGTATTCCAACAACACAACATGATCATGTGTTAATCAAATAACAACCATTACCATATACTTACAAAATATTATAACTTGAAATTAGTGAGAGGAAATTTTTGAACTGAAAAAGAATAAAAAAAAATAAGAAATTTGAAATGTTCAGAATAATTATAAGAATCACATTTCAGAATAAAAATTAAAAAAAATTAAAAGAATAAATATATGAAGGTATTAAGGAGTTGTGAAGCTTAGGGGTACCTCACCAAAAACACTAAAAATAAATTGATTGCGTTTACAGAAAACTGAAGTACAAATTTTATGTGGGTTTTGATTGTGTCTTCAGTGTGGATTTTGAAAGAACCAAGTTCATGTATTTATAGGGTCACGTGCAACCATTACTTTAGTTCCAATTGGTTAGATTCAATAGAAGGAATCTTGTTAACATCATGATAAATGACTTAAGCCATGCTGAGTTGGCAAGGGGAATTAAATGAGAAATGACCCACTCTTATCTCATCTTATATGAGCATTAAATGTGTACAGTAACTCCGGATTTATATCGAATGAAATTTGTAAAAATTTAAATATATTGTTAACTCACTGTGGGTCCCTTTAGAGTCTAGTCACATAGATGCGACATCCGAGAGTGATGCAAAGCCGTATGGCTTACTGATGCGGCACTTAAGAGTGACATGTCAAAGTCGAAAGACTTACAAATATGACACAGTAGATGGGGAATTGAGAGTAGATGCAGATACGACTCCAAGAGTGATGCGAATTCTGTATCAAGAGTGATGCGGATTCCATATTGCTGAAAAACATATCACTTAAATATAAATAATCTTACAAAAATAGTAATATTTATTCAAATTTTCCAAGATGTTACAAAATGCTGCCAAATTGGCAGTTTAATTCTTGACTTTTTCTCTAGAGTAGTCTTCTTCATAAACTTTCTTCTAAACTTTCTCCAAGTAGTGTTGGCCTAACCTTACTCTAGAGTCAAACACCTATTCCATCTTCAAATTGAGATATTACTCTACTATCCTACATGTTTCCACCAACTTCATTCAACTCCACGAAAGAAAATCAACTCAAAACATCATGAAGAAGAAGAACTAGTTGGACACACTCTCTCAAAGCCATAGACCCACTATTTAGAAGATTTACACATTATATCATTATGCTTAAATTAAGAAGATTTACCATATGAATATCATTGAACCACATGAAGTTTCATTTGAAAGAGGATAGTTTTTTTGTCTTTTTTTTTTCAAATCTCATATGGTTTCTAGCTTTCCAAATAATCTAAATAACAACAATCCTAATGTCACATATTAGGGCTAGTTCTTTAAGAGAGAAAAGATAAAATAACATTAATAGATGAGAAAGAGAAATTAGGAAAATCAAAATTTAACTAGAGCCAAAGATTCTTAGGAAAACACACTCAAAGAAAAAAATGACTCAAACTTTCCTCATGAAGGCTCCATAAACTACAACTAGAACATAAGTTGATTCCTCTTATATGAAAATTTTTATGAGATGGTATGAATAATTTTTCCCCAAGAGTGAGAAATAGAATTGGTATGAATAAGAGTGTGGGTAGTCTTCATATTAAGTAAACTAGACTCATCCATAATCCAAATAGTTTCATCAATCTTATCAATAATAACTATAATATTGATGTTACCAATATCTTCAATATTGCTTAAGGAACTTGGGATGTGCCAACCAATACCATTCCAGGAATAATAAACCTTAGACCTAAACTGAAACTTGAATGTTTTAGGAATGTCAAGATGTTGATACATAAAAAATATAAAAAAAAGCCAAGCATCATTCCAAAAATTAACAAATTGACCATTATCAATGATCCATTTAGAAATTTGAAGAACAACATCATAAACGAACATTAATGCCAAGCTAAGTAGATGGAGATTTATAAAGAGCAATGCTTTGATTATACTTATTTAGAAAACTTACTCTTATAACTAAAGATCAATTCTAATTACTATAAGTAAAACTCCAAGCCAACTGAAGCATGTATATATTGTTTTCATCTCCAAGATTGATCACACCTAGTTCACCATAATGCTTATGAGAACATGAAGTTTCTCATTTAGTAGTCACAATATAAATTTTCTAGATATTTCTCTTTAAAGAGGTAATTATGAATCCATCCCTCTGCCTCCTTGAACATATTAACAGGCTTTTTATAAACATAAAAGTTATAAACAATAGCCTTAATAATAATAGAATTAACCAAATGAATCATACTCATCATATATAACAACTTAAATTTTCAAGAACTCATTTGAATTTTAGTATTATCAATAAGAAATATAGATTTAGGTGCACCTTGAAGAGGAAACACCCAAATAAGTAAAAGAAGGCTGACCTTTGTCAAAATCTAAGATTTCTTTAATATATTTGTAAAAATGACTTTTAGCACTATTGAGCCATTGTCACAAAGCAGAGTCATGTATATGTAATAGTTGCATAATACTTTTTAAACTTTTCTATTAGCCCTACAATATGCATAGAGAATATAAGAGAGTAAAATAGTACCTTTATGATTCACCATAGGAATATGTGCTTAGAATAAACCAAAAGAAAACAATAATTAAAATAATTGATCCATTCACCTTTAACCCTTACAGAGAGAAGAGACAAATGCAAAACAAGTTTAACCAAGTTGCAAAACTTATCATGAAACCAAACTTATTCAAAACAGATACAAGAAAATTCTAATTGAGAGTGTTAAAAGCCTCTTTATTTCGTTATAATATCTCTCTAACTTTAGTATAAAGCATATTAATGGTCTCAAAGGAATGCAAATATTATCATTATCAGTAATTTGTCTTCTTTAACAAAACTATTTTGATGACGAGTATTAGAAATATTGCTCAATTTATTTGCCAAAATTTTAGTAATGATTTTGAAAAACAATTAGTAATAAGTATAAGACTAAAGCTTTTGAGATTCTCGACAATTGAAGAGATAATAATGAAGTTCATATAGGAGGTTTCAATTTTGAAAAAAATTGCTTAATAGCTTTACAAACAGAATTCCCAAATAAATTTTAATAAGTCTAAAAGAAATCTTTGAAACCATCAGAACTAAAAACACTGTTAACATTAACATTGAGAAATTCCCAAATAAATTTCAATAAATCTAAAAGAAATCTTTGAAACCATCAGAACTAAAAACACTGTTAACATTAACATTGAAAAATCTCAATCTTCATTTCTATTATTCAACATTGAGTAAATTATATTCAGCATTAGAAACAATAGAAGAAACATAAGAGTTCACATAACTATTCATAACATTCAAACTTTTATCGGTAACAACAAAAAATAATAATAATACCAAATATACAAATTTATTGTTTTTCAATAAAAATAATATTAGAGTCAAATAAAATGGATAATCCTATAATCATGTCTAAAAGTTGTAGATGCAATAAATAAGATAATAAATTGTGCTAATACATAGTTTCTTTCTTAAATTTCCTAGAATAGCAAAGATAAGGTGATACTTTAATAAATTTTTACAATCAATTAATTCTTTACTTTCTTTTATTTTATAATTTCAAAAATAGTTTTTTAATAACTATGTTATTCTTAAAAGAGTTGTTTGAGTTTGAGCGTCAAAAATATCATTTTCATTTTCCTTCTTGGAAATAACTCTTAAGTTATAAATTTAGCCACCTGTTGCCTTTGTTACAATCAAGATCGTTGTAAGCCTCTAACACAAACTATGTAATGAAATCTTAGGTTCATATCTCAAGGTACCTTTTGATCCTATCAATAACATCCCAATTCCCATCACTAATATCCTCCATATAACATAAGCTACATCATATCTGATTTTTAACATAATAAATTTTTACATTTTTCACAACATGAAAGTTAAAACAAAAAGATAACAAAATATCCATGGACACATAATAGTGCAAATACTATTATTTGATTTAAAATATATGCACTCGTTACTTTCAGTAATTTTAACACGGCTAGAAACCTTCCATGATGCCATTACTTCGGTAATTTTTTAAACTATAAAATGATAAATTAAATTTGTATACTTCATTTTCATGACATAATCAACAAAACAAAATAGTGAAATTGATCCATATAAATTTCTGCTATAATTCATAATTTACAATAATATATATATATATATATATATATATATATATATATATATCAATTTCACCATTCAGGTGAATGAAGTTATAAAAATTGTTCCCAGACACTTATCAAACTCTTTAATTAGTCATTTACTTTATTTCAACGCGGAAACAGTACTCCAAACATATAAAAAACACCACTCTTAGTAAGGCATACGCATTAAAATTAGAGAAATTATGAATAAAATTGATAAAATATGGCTTTCCATTTATTGTTATTATCGTCAAATTCACATATATCATCAAGTATTTTTATTTTTTTCTAAAATATGAGTGTTCGTATGGATGACTGTTTCTTTCATAAATTGAAGAAAAAAAAAAACAAAAGGAATTACTTATTTGTGCTATCTAACAAAACCACAAGTCTTGTACCATTATTCTTAGTTTTGTTTAAAGCAGTGTTTGGATTGAAGTATTGTGAATGGAAAAGACGTGATTGAGTATCCTCGAAAACATCTAATATTCATTATTTTATTTATAATAAAACAAATTATGACAGCGAGGTCGAGAATTTTCTTTCTTTTTATGGAAATGTGTCATTGGCTGAAAATGGTCCTTTACTCAGAAACACCAACCATATTTTATGCTCAAAATCATCACAGGCTCTTTTATTCTTATAAAATGCCTTTCAATTGAAATCAACTTTAAGAATAACATTCTTAAGATCCTTAGGTAGAGAGGACGCAATGTACATGCTTTCTGTTGAGTCATTCTCCAGGTATGGTTGGGAATCAAGTAATAGGGAAACAATTCCTTATAGTGGAAGCAAAGATAGTACGTGGCTTAGTTTGTTTAATCTCATTATATGGTCTCTGAGAGAGATGGAGAAAGTGTATAAAGTTAGGTTAATTTAGAGTTTCTTATATATTCCGTTAAGAAAATTATTGTGCCGACAAGTTGGCTTCGTTGGGTCTCGAGAATAAATTAGATTTTAAATGGTACGATGTCTTATCTGTTGTTATTAAATTAGACTTTTTTCATAATAGGTATCAACTTCCTCCATTTCGTTTTGTTTAGCTTGATTAAGGAGTATCTGTCTTCTTTCCTTGTCAGAGGTTTGGCCTAGTCCCTCATGATTTTATATCTTTTTTTTTCTTTTTAATTATATGTTTATTAACTTTAAGGTGTCAGTCTAACTAAGATATCAAAGTTCATAGTGATACCTAACATAAATTTTACAAAAAAAACTTAATACAAAATTCCAAAATTTACATCTATAAAATGTAATTTATTGCGAGATTTATAAACATGTCTATTTCTACAGAATTTTTTTTTATCGTTATCTTAAAATTTTGTAAATTATATTATCGTATGAAAGAAAGGATTAGATACTTAGTTTGTTGATTTTATTGTAGTAAGATTCAAACATCTCTTAAATGTTTTTATTTATTATATTTATTGTTGTTAAAAAAAAGTAAAATGTAATTTATTTTGACTAAAAGTTTAAATCTTTTTTATACATTTTCTTTTGATAAATACTGTAAATTTTTTATGTAATTTTTCTGATAAAAACTGTAAACTTTTTTATGTAATTTTTCTGATAAAGATTGTAAATTCTTTCGTGACACCGATTATCCAAATCCCCCTTACTTCAAAGAGATTTATTAAATTATAATTAATTTTTTATTAACTTTTTACCTTTATAGTAATTTCTACTTATATTGCTTAATGTAAAACTTTGGTGAATATCAACCTGCCAATGACAACATCACTCGTAACATGCATTTCACATTTGGACATCATATTCCTATAACATTATAATATTATGATTTTTCATAAAATTCAAATTAATTAAATGTAATATAAAACTATATTGTATTCTTAGTCACAATTGTACAATTATTATATTAACATTTAATAAATACTATTATTATTGTTTATTACTACTTTTTGTTTTGAACAGCATTGTTATTACTACTATAGAGCACTATAAATAATTTGTTAATAAGACTGATGTTGTATTATCATAAGTTCAGTATAGTTAAGTCATTAAGATTTGACAGCAAAAAGTTCACAATGGGATAAGAATTTTTTCTTTCATGTCAACCTTTTTTTTTTCCTCTATCACAAGAACTGGAACTTATTCTTCCTATAAGTATTTCAAAATTAATATTTAATACATTATATACAGGCTGATGCTGCTATTGTTTGTGGCACTGCATTGGCATCATATTCCTAAATAAGAAACCGAAAGTGCATAGCATGAAATAAATCATATCGATTCATATGATATGAATGAACAATGTCTTTATCTACGAACTGAGCTATCTATTTGGCTTGTGATTCATGATTATGTCATCATAATAAAGACAATAGAGATGCTTGAACACTTTTTCTACAAATATTTTAGAAAAACCTAAAATTAACTTTTTTTTCTTAGTTAAATGAACTTACTTAGATTGAAAATGTTTTCATAATTGAAAATTTTTTGAAATCACTGTATCATCCTTATCTTAAATTTTAATTTTAATTGTACTTTTATTAATAATAATATTATTTTACGATTTTATTATTATTATTATTTTTTTTAAATATTGTTATTATTTACTATTGCTACTAATTTTTATATAAATTTATTTATGTTATTATTATTATTATTGTTTTAAAAAATATTATTATTTACTATTATTACTAATTTTTATATAAATTTATTTATGTTATTCTTATTTTTTATTTAAAATGCTTTTTATAATTATTTTTACTATTGTTTTTATTATTACGTTTTTATATTATATAATATAATTATAATTAATTATATGTATACATATTTTAAGTAAACATATAATTGGTTGTGTTATCACATGTAATCCATTATATTAATCCGTTATTTAAATTAAGTTCTAGCAGAAAATCAGACTACTATCAGATTAATGATCACAAAGCTAACACTGAAATAACGAATCCAGATGATGTTATCACACCAAGTAATTCAAAATAAGGAACCAAACACAAAAGTAGAAAGAATGGTATGGTTAAGTGGCTTGGTGAAGAACATAGTAACATTTATAAGAGTAAGTTTACAAATAATAAAACCATATAATTTGTTATGCGTGAGCAAACTAAAAGCAAAGTCAAATAAACCATGTAATTTTCGCACTTGTACATAAGAAAACAAGATCAAATTTATAATTTTTCGAGCTTAACTTTCATCTTCTTTCCTTCCACATATGAGGTTACCCGCAAATCGATGTGTGTCTTTCACCACATAACTACGAATCCAAATACCTACTTTTATCATTTCTCTTTCTGCAAGCGCAATATTCACTTTGATGCAAATAAAGCTAAAAGTGTTTATATTTTTTAATTTATATAATTAAAATATTAGTGTTTTAGAAATGTTTTTTGTTATGCTCGTTCAAATACGTTTAATATACGCGTTTGACGACAGCACTAACCTATCTTTTTATCATTTATACCAACCCACCCACAATGTCATGACAACTAACATAGAATATTGGACCTTTGTTTCACATTTCATTACATCCTTGTTCTATTTTACATCAAATTTCTTACAAGTTCAGAATTTGAAAGTGTGGAACTAAATATTAATACATTAATTTCAAAATGCCCATTCATCCACCTAAAATCAAGGTTGGTTAATGAGCTTCTGCTGACCATGTTTTTACTTGCCCTCATTCTATGTCTGAAATTGTAGAGTTTGATCATTAATCTTTCACTTCCTAAAATCTTTACCATATTTTTCTATTTTACAACAAGAGTTTACTCTATACAGTGTAAAATGGATCGAAAGCACATACTCTGTCAATTAACGTGTTGAACATCATACTTGTTACAACTTTAACAACTGTTTACACCCTTGTTCCCCTATTTAAAGATTTTTTTTTTTTTGGATCATACAACTCTTCAACACAAAGAAAATAAAAAATTATAATTACTTCTTAGATATTGTTATCCTAAAAGAAGTAAAAAGATATAGCAAAAAAATCAAGTTATACTAAAAATAATGGAAGACTTGTAACATTTTTGTTTAGTAATTATTTCCCTATGATTAATTAATATTTTTATCCAACTTTCATTTTATTTTGTCATGTTTAGGGTTTATGATATATATATATATATAAAGTCTGTGTCATCAAATGCTTAATAATTTATTCCTAATTGAAAATCTAAAACAAGGACTACCCACTAGTTGAAAATTGAAATAATGTGTTAAAATTAAAAATTATGTTATAATTATATATTTTAAGATTTACGTGGAATTGAACTAGGGACAATGAATAACTTTTTCGGAAGGCCACAAAGAATAGAATGTGCTACAGCTAAAAGACACTGGGGACTACAAAAATGGGGATTCTTTTTCAGTTCATAATCTAATGGAAAGTGAGCAGATGATAGTAGCATCCAAAGTTCATAACGATAAAGATTCTTACTTGACAGAGTAGTAGCTTCAAGCACACTTCACAAATTTGGTGTCCCAACTTCATAGCCATGGTGTTACGTAATCTTCAAATATTTCATCAAATTTGAGTAACATCTAAGTAAATATTGTTTTGTTTTTTTTTTTTTATAGAAACATAATTTTCTAGGTAAAGGAAGAAGGTGAGATTGAATGTGTCGAATGTAATTTTGAGAGGAGTAAAGTAGCTTAGCTTTCCATGCACCTCTATTGTCACATCATCATATATCACACCGTTATTCGTTGTTCTAAATTTGCTGTATGCCTTACAACAATAACATTGTTATTTTGATGCTTCCCACAATTGTGTGATTCTTTAGCACAAATTACTGCAATTCATTTGTAATGTAGTTGTAATGAATAAATGTTTAATATGGTGCTATTTGACATTTTTACTTAACAAGAATAAATATTTGAATGCTAATAGTCCACCTTAATTTCTAATGGGAAAATAAGTGTACATGTAAAATCCATAATGGATGCAATCACAATATATGCTAAAATTTGGAACCATGCATCTCCCATAATATTACTTTGAGCAATATACCTAAATGACCCTCAGTGTAACATGTTACATAAACTTATTGAACATTTGTTCATGTTTCAGTAATTTGAACCTTTTTAAGGTTAGGGCATAACACAAGCCTCAGTAATTTTCAGTTTGCCTACCTAAGAAACACTACATGGTGCAAACATAGAGTGACTGGAATATGAAAAAATTGGAGAGAGCAACTATATATGGAACCAGGTTGGAATACTCTATTGTCTTTTGAGCTGGATTTTATGAAATTTATGTTGTTCATGAAAATGTGAGAATTATGAAAAACCTTTCCACTTTCTGCATCAGTTCAAAAGCTTCTTGTTATATTTGATTCACAAAAACTTGAAGACCAGAAATTCCATCTTCTTCTGATAGAAAATGACACAACACAAATGCATAATACAGTAGTTTGAATAATTAAATGATGTTACAACTTCTTGTTCCTCTTGGTTCCTGTTTTCTTGTAGTATGTCAGTGTAGTGTTGCAGTTGCCTTGCAGCTATTACCTGCTAATTGTGTCTCAGATCAAATACAATCTCTACCAGGTAGAAGATTTAAAACTGTTACACATTTTCGAAGTAACATAACAGTGAAAGAGATGAAAATAGAGTGCAAAACATTTTTACTCTTTACCACCACAAATTTTGGGTTATCTACTTTGCAACAGAAATTTGAGCTTTCACCCTCTTATTATCATGCAATAAGAGTGAGAAACTTCTTCACATGAATTATGTATTTTTGTATTATTTTTGGAGATTTTAAGAAGTTTTATAACTTTAACTATTTTTCCCCTCTAAATGAAGTTTAAAATATGAAGACTGTATCCGAGAAGTAATTTCAAGTCCTTTCTAGATTTTTTAGTAATGTATCTACTAACATGTTTATTTTTCAGTAGTTTATAATATTTCTATTAGGCGTTACCTTAATTAGTACTTCTTAAAATATTAGTTTATAACTTCTTATCATTTATTTTACTTTTACTCTTAAACTGTTTATTAAATTTATTATATTAGCTCAGATACATTAGTTAGTAAAATATTAATGTATTACATTAAATTTTGAAAATTGTAATATCTAGTGATTTTATATTTCTAGAATGTGATTTTTTATTGATTAAATTAATATTTAAATTGTAAATATTGAGTGCTCATTTTTTAATGAAGGAGCATGAGTTGAATTTCTAACGAGGTTCATAGCTAAAAAGATTGAAGAAGAAGAAGTATTTAAGAAGAAGATTTTCCTCCTTGTAGATTATTATAACTTCTCTTCATTCTTACTTTTGTAGATAAATATATAAGCATATTTTTCTTTGTATATTTGTAAGATTTTTTAGAAGCATGCATGAACCTCAATTGGACATTCTTTTGGGCCTCATTTAGACGATGAATAGTTGATGAAAACTCATTTTTTTCAGCCAAACATTAGAAAAGAAAAGTCATACATTTTTTAAATATAATAATTTAGATTTTTTAAATTTTTATAATATTATCTATTTACAAAAACATATACTGTTTTTATTTTCCACAATATTGCAATATACTTACTAAAACTATTTTTTAGGTTGAATAAATTACCATTTTATCATTCAATTATTATTATTTTGCAAATTTTATTACCCATGTTTTTTCACCTATTTTAATATCAAACTTTCAAATTTTCACATATTTTACCGATCTGTAATGAAATTATTATGTGCCACGATAAAATATTTTAAAAGCATCTTAAACACGTCATTTTATCACCAAATTTTGTAAACCAATGTTGCTTTGATTTTTTTTTAATATTTTAATATTGTTCCATATTCCGCTAAAATTTACCTGGTCGATAAATTGAGAAGCATGATGATAAATTGCCTAAAAAACTGATAAATTGACAAAATAATAATAGTTGGGTATATTAAAATATGCAATTAAGTTTTTTAGATTCCTCGTTTCTTATAGAAGAGTTGTCTATCCTTTACACTCATTTTCAATAAAATATTAATAAAAAAATATTATGAATTCTTTTAGAAAATAAAATTCAAATCATATGACAGAAAATTCCGTCGATTGTATTTTCATTTTCTCGTGAATTGGTCACTCAAAACTCAAATATAAGTGTTTTTTTTTTTCAGGACAAAATTACAAAGACATATAAAAAATATAAGTTCATTTATTTCATTAATTTTTTAAACAAAATCCTTAACTGTAATAATAGTTTTAAAAATCAGATTAGATCCACGATCAAATCTGAAACCAGGGGTCCGGATTATTTCTTGGATAATAAACTGGTAATTCTGTCTAATTCGTAATTTAAAAATGAAAAAAAGGTAAATAGATAAATAAATAAAATCACGTCCATTTCTACTTATAATTGATCTTGGAAAATACAAAAGAAATCACAGAATCAGCACCATGCACAAGGCACAATTAAGTTTTTTTTTTTTCTAATAACTTAAGTTTCTTTTACTTCATTTTTTTTTCTTTTACTTCATTGGAAATTAAACCAACCAGTTAAGTTGATAAAAATTGAATATAAAATAATAAATAGTAAATTCAAACTCGACGGACCTGTTACCAGTGAAGGAAGTTTCTTTCTCTTTCAAAATCTCTATGGACGAGAAACATTCCCTCTGGTTATAACCTTACACTTAATTTACACTTCTTGGAAGTCCCTAAGAACCTTTGGAAACAGTCATAATTCGAGAAGTGCACTTGTATTCTTGAAAACAGTGCAAGTATGGTGCTGATTACAAAGTAGTTTTGATGTTAGTGTGACCAGTGATTTTGGTATAAATAATGTACCAGGAGAGTCTACTCAATAGAATTCTTCCACAATTGAAAGAAGTTAACTAGAAAGGTGTTTGGAATGGAAAAGGTTCTCACCAAGTACGGGACTGACCTGACACAAATGGCTATGGAGGTGACTATTTTCTATAAATTGAAGCTGTTCAATTATGTGTGCTTACAAAAAGCAATCTTTTATGTTAATGATGAAACATGTTCCTTGTGTTTGTGTAGGGAAAGTTAGATCCAGTTATAGGGAGGTGTAAGGAAATGAAGAGGGTTCAACAAATACTATGCCAAAGGAGGAAAAATAACCCTTGCCTTCTAGGTGATCCAGGTGTAGGGAAGACTGTAATTGCTGAAGGGCTTGCTCAGGGCATTGTAAATGAAACTGTTCCGTTGAAACTCCAAGGGAAAAAGGTCATGATCCACTCAAATCCTTGATACAGTTTAGCTTTTAAGTTTGTGACATTTAAAAACAGCCTAAGATAGATAATTTTTTCTTTTTTATGAAAGAGGTATAAATTTTTTCGTTTTTTTTTTTTTACGAAGATAAGTAAATCCTGCCTGCGTGAAAATAAAAACTGAAGTCGTGTTAACATAGCTTGATTTCAATATTAAAAAATAAACTAAAGTTGTGTCAACGTGACATAACTTCAATGAAAGAAATAAAGAAATTGTTGATGAAAAAAAAAATTTATTCAGGTAGCACGACTTTATTTTTTTTGCACGAAAGTTGTGTCACGTTGATACGACCTCAGTTCATTATTTTATACTGAAGTCGTATTAACGTGACACGACTTCTTCACTATTACCAATTTTTATAAAAAAAATAAATAAATTTGCAGCTCTTTAGTAAAAAGTGAAAAAAAAAATCACATGTTCTTTTGTTGCAATTTTTTTAACTTGACATATGATCGTTTAGGTGATTGCCCTAGAAATGGGACGTCTTGTTGCTGGAACCAGATATCGCGGGGATTTTGAGGCAAGACTTGTAATTGTGATTGATGAAGTGAAAGAAAGTGATGGGAAAATAATTCTCTTCATTGATGAGCTTCACACTCTATTGGGAGCTGGTTCTTGTTCAAGTTCTCTTGATGCAGCTAATATATTGAAACCAGCTCTTGCAAGAGGAGAGATCAAGGTATCATATGCATGCACACTAGTAGAAAAATGACATATAAAGGCAGGATATAATCGCGGTTAAAAACGAACCGCGTTTAAAAACAACGCGGTGGCATTTTTGAAATTAACTAAAACTATACCAGCACGATTTAGGCAAAAACCGCGATAATAGGCCACAATTAATTTATTTTTGAAAACTGGAAGGAGATACAAACGCGGTTGTTCCAAGAACCGCGTTTGTATCTGCAAAACAATTTTTAAATTATTTTGCAGGAGGA
>Ga0209700_102775_pt1 | contig 34898 bp, 18 predicted proteins | sample SiratroredBW_FD_187528 | JGI IMG/M metagenome (GOLD analysis project Ga0209700, IMG submission 187528) | Root nodule microbial communities of legume samples collected from California, USA - Siratro red BW (SPAdes) (version 2) | ecosystem: Host-associated > Plants > Roots > Nodule | place: USA...
GACGTATGTTTGGCGGTATTTTGGAGGCATTGACGTTGGGAATTGTAATGGAGGTGGGTGGAACGGAAACATGGTGAAGACGCATGGTGGAAGCGGCGACCTTGGGGTGTAGTTTGGAGGTTAAGGAGCAGTTTAGAGGTTGAACGTGAGGTGCTGTGATGACGTGAAAGGTGCTAGAGGCACATGATGGTGGGGGAAGTGGTGCAGTTTTGAGGCATAGTGGGCAAGGTGCAGTGATAGTGCGCCAGTGGTGAATGGGTGATAGTACGCCAGTGGTGAATGGATGCAAGGTGAATGGATAGTCCAGTGGAAGAGATCATGCATGGCAGAAAAAAAAATACTTGAAAAAGGACGCTGTTTTCTGAACAGCGGAGGTGCAATGGAGATTATTTGTAGTTTTTTTTTTATGCAATGTACACTGAAATCCGAAAATAAGTAAGAGAAAGAAAAAAAAATATACCTGCGTGGTCTTCTTTTTTCCTCTTTAGCTCTCTTTCTTTCTTCCCTTCTGGTTCTCTGTGTTCGTCCTCCCTTTTCTCTTCTCAGTCTCCGTTCTCCTTTTTTTCACTACCCTCTTTTTCTTTAACTAATATCTCTTTTTTCTTTTTTTTGTATATTATTTTAATTGTTATTTTTTTTTGAAAAACCAGTAGTTCAGTTTAGAGAGGTTACTACTCTGACTCATTCATATTTATTATTTTTAATTTTTTTTAAACTAATATTAAAAATGAATCTACCCAAGAATAAGACTTAAAACACTTTTCAACGGTAAAAACCATTATTTATTATTAATTTTATTTTTAATTAAGTGGAGAACATGGGTTGTTATCTAAGCGGTTTAAAAATTATTATTTACAAAAATTTATTTATTTATTTTTTTAAAAAAACAATACGTGGAGTTAAGGAGTGAGAACATGGGAGTCTACTGCCATTAACTCATTCTTTTTATTATTATTTATTTATGATCTTGAACGTGTAAATCAAGTAAATCAGGTAAGCAGTTTGAAAACAGTCTTCCTTTCTTTTCTTTTTTTATTATTATTTATTCTCCTTTTTTTGCATATATATTTATTTTTATTTTGTTTTTATTATTTAATCATTAATTATTTAATATTTATTTATTTTTTATTTATTTTAGTGTCTTTTTTAATTATTATTATTTTTGATTGTTATCTTTTAATTACCACATTTTTAGTTTTCTCTTAATGGAAAAATTCGATATATATTTTTTAATTACTATTATTACTATTATTTTTTTTAAAACAAATTTTTAATAGAATGATTTCTTACTATTTCTTTTTTTTATGAATTTTATTTTGTTAATTTATTCATAGAATGTAATGGAACCAAAGTCTCTCTTTTTTTTTATTTAAATGACAAAGTATAATAAAATTAGATGACACACCCTTTTATTTTAATTTTTGTATTATTTTATAATTTGAAATAATTTATTCGGCCGGACGAAATTGGGTGTTGACACATGCAAACTTGATATTGACATGTGAAAGTGAATGAGATTTTGGCAAAGATTAAAGGGAAGTGAGGCCAACATTTGCATGCACACTTAATACTGGCACGTGAAAGTGTGTGGCCCGCATTTGCATGCAAACTTGATATTAGCATATGAAAGTGAATGGGATTTCGACAAAGATTAAATGAAAGTGTGGCTAACATTTGAATGCAAACTTGATATTGGCACGTGAAAGTGAATAGGATCTTGGCAAAGATTAAATGGAACTGTAGCTCACATTTGCATGCAAACTTGATATTGATATGTGAAAGTGAATGGGATTTCAGCAAAGATTAAATGGAACTGTGGCCCACATTTGCATGTGCGCAACCGGATCACGACGGGACAATCAAATAATTCATTTAAAAATATTTCAATTGAGATTGGAGTCGCCACTATAGTTTATTATGGAAAACTATAGAAAAATCAAAAAAATTATCTATGAACCAGATTTAGGATTCGGGAGTCGATTACGTATGGGAAAGATATTAGTACACCCACAACGCCCGTCTTAGGATAGTACCTTTAATCAAATAAGTAAAAATAAATGTGGTTTTACAGAATGTTATTTTCCCCCAAAAATAATGACAATAGTAATGCAAAAAAATCAAATAAAATAAAGAGAGAAAATAAAATAAAATAAAGAAAATATATATTTTTTTGGGCTCGATAAGAATTGACCTTGGTTCTACGTATTTCCATACATGATGGAAAATCAGGGTTCACGTAGTTCTAATTTGAAAATTGTTTGATAGGATATTTGATATTTTTTATTTTAAAAATTTTATATATTTTTTTTATTATTTTTAGAAATATTTTATATATTTTTATTTTTTGAAAATTTTACATATTTTTTTCATTTTTTTACAAATTTATTTGAAATAAACCATTATTTATTAGTTTACAAAAGGAAAAAAATGAACTAGATGCAAATAAGAAAGCTAAAAAAAAAACAATAAGTGGGCTAAAGAACATAACACACAAACTGACTCAAGTTAATTTTTTATACAAAGTGGATCAAACACAACTTCTTATTTTTATTGTATTTTTTTATATTTGGTGAGTTTAAACACTACACCCTTATTTTAATATTAGGCGAGCCTAAAAACTGCACCTCCTTTTATTTGTATTAGTTGCACACCTAAAACTCTATTGGGCCAAACTTAATGCTTTGCACTACACCTCCCTTTGATTCATGATGTTCCTGTCGAGTGCTCTAATGTTTTTGCTTCCGTGATTCATTGAGATTTAGGGTTTTGAAAATTTGTTGTTAAGGGATGTTTTTGGGATGACTGAGGTGGAGATTGTGACAGTAGCAACAACCTCTTGGTTTGGTTGGGATTGAGGGTGGATAAGGTTCTGAGTTATTGTTTGAGTTATCTATTTGAAAGGATATAGTTTTGAGATGGTTTAGGGTACCTATTTGGGTCCTGATGGGTTCTGTTTATGGTTCTGATGTGATTTTGGGTTTCTGTTTGTAGTTCTGATGTGGGTTCCTCTTTGTGGTTTTGATGTGATTTTGAGTTCCTATTTGTGGTTCTGATAGTTTGATAGTTTTTGAATATTGGTTTTCTATGATACTGTGGCTCAAGATGAAAATTTTTTTGTATGGAAACAAGCTTAGCATGCATTGTTAAGAGATGATAGTTATTTCTTCATTTAACCAGAAATTCCCATTGGTGTAACTCGATGGTACAATCTGGAAGTTGAATTTCACCCTTTACTTGGTCAATAATCATCATTTGGAGTGTCTGATAATGCTCTTGCATATTTTTTCCAACGTCTTTGTTGTGCTCTATTTCAAAGGATATAGTTTCCTAACATTGTGTATTTTTCTGGCATTTCCAAAAGGATGGTTGGGGAAGTAAAAATGTGCATGGCAGAATTTCTCAATAAAGAATTGCGCTTCAGGTAGCAACTCTAGGTATCATGTGGAACACTTTTCACAATGCAATTTTATTTATTTATAATATGAAAATAGTAACATTTGATATCATCATAGATCAAACATAACAAAGCAACCATCCAAATCCAATAACAAAGCCAACATGAGTACAAAATAGAGCAGAATTTACAAAGCAGATACTACAAAAGCCATAAAATAGTACCAGTCGAAGGTTTTTCTTTTATTTTGCTTTTCTATGAAATTGTAAAAACTGAATCGTAATCTTTGAATTTTCTAAAAGTTTGATGCTTTTTGTTAAATCTTTTGTGCTTGTAAAGACTCGGTGTAAAAAACTGTGTAATGATTTTTGCTCTTTATTTCTCTGAAAAACCTCCTTTTTTCCTTGTGTGAATATCTCTCTTTCTTATAAAATTTTTCAACCTTTCAAATCATCACCCACAGGTTAATGTCACCTTAACTGATACATTCATCAACATTATTTGCATAAGCAGAATAATGGTCAATTATTAGAAAAGATTATAAAATTTAATTATTTAAAAGTGATAAGCACACCCATTCAAATTTCCAATTTTATTATTTTTTAAAATTATTTTTAATTAATTTTTATTAATTTTCGTACATAAAAAAATAGGTACCTGAAAAGGAAGCCTGAAAAATAAAAAGTCAAAAAATAAAAATAAAAATAAAAATGAAAATAAAATAAATATAAATAAGCATAACAACTCCTATTAATGAAACATAAAATATGGATCAGAAAGTACAGAGACACAGGCTGCTGCACACACTAATCAACAATTAATTAGGAGAACACACTAATCAACAATTAATTAAGAGAAGTGCAAATAGTAATTTCATTTTTCCTTTCAGACACACCCTCAATGGATTGGGTTTCACCAAACTGTGGGTTTTTTTTTTCATCAAACTAGATCACAACTCTTCTTTTTTTTCCTACATGAATCCCCATTAAATTGGGCTCCAATCAAATCAAATTATTTTTCTGACTGAGTCCCTAAGGGATTAGGTTTCATATAACTTTTTTCTCATTTTTTTATTTCTTTTCCTGCTGTTTATTTTCAAAATGGACCTAAAATTTTCTTTTTTCTTTTTTTTTCAATTTTCTTTTAATTTTTTATTTTTTATTTATAAAAATAATTTTATTTGGCCAAACAAAATTGAGTATTGACAACATGAAAACTTGATATTGGCATGTGAAAGTGAATGGTATTTTGGCAAAGATTAAATGGAAGTGTGACTCACATTTACATGCAAACTTAATATTGGCACGTGAAAGTGTGTGGCCCACATTTGCATGTAAACTTGATATTGGCACGTGAAAGTGAACAGGATTTCAACAAAGATTAAACGGAAGTGTGACTCACATTTGAATGCAAACTTGATATTGACACGTGAAAGTGAATGGGATTTGGGAGCAAAGATTAAATTGAAAGTGTGTGGCCCACATTTGCATGCAAACTTGATATTGGAACGTAAAAGTAAACGGGATTTCAACAAAGATTAAATGGAAGTATGACTCACATTTAAATGCAAACTTGATATTGACACGTGAAAGTGATGTGATTTGGGAGCAAAGATTAAATTGAAGTGTGACCCACATTTGCATGCAAACTTGATATTGGCATGTGAAAGTGAATGAGATTTTGGCAAAGATTAAATAGAAGTGTGACCCACATTTGCATGCAAACTTGATATTGGCACGTGATTGTGAATGAGATTTTGGCAAAAATTAAATGAAAGTGTGACCCACATTTGCATGCAAACTTGACAATGGTATGTGAATGTGAATGGGCAGCCTCGAAAGGAAGAGTGAAATAAATGTGAAAGGGCACACCAAGCATTTAAAGAAAATTAACCAGTTCAGGCCTTCTTCCGTTCTTCACCTCTGTGAATCATCTTTTATATAACCTTGCGATTTGCCTCATTAATTATTATATTTTTCCATTTAAGTTGTAACTTGTAAAGCTCTTTCATGCTGCCAACAATGGCCAAGCATTACGAGACCCATCACAAAAGCTCCAAATGAAAACATACCAGAATGCATTTGTTTCTTTTGCATGAGCATATAAGGAGGCAACTCTTCGCGTAGCATCCTCACCAAGGGGTAGGCAACGACGTCATGGGTTTTGGTGAAGCATTGGAAGACGGTGGCAGCAATTTTGCTGGCTTTCTGGAGGGTGGCGCTTGGCTAGGTTCTTTGGCGTATATGCAATAGGACATGGTGGGGAAGATGGGTGAGGAATGAAGTCTCTTCCTTCAATGTCACCTCTTTAAGTTGGGTCTGTTGGCATGTGGCGGAGCGGGAGTTCAATTGGAGGGCAAGGGCGGCATTGGAGGCAAGGGAGTGAGGGTGGTTGTTGGTAAAGATGGCTAAGTATAAGATGAGAGCAGCGAAGACATGGAGGAATTATGGAGAGGGTTGAGAATTGGAGATAAGTTTATTAGTGCATGATGGATAAATTGAAGGGGTAGTGGTGCATGAAAGGAGAGGGAAGGTGGTGGTGCAATACTTGGGGTCGCAAGATCTCTAGCAACGGCAGGAACGTTATAGGTGGTGCCAAAATCACCTTCTCCTAAACGATGACAAGAGTTTGGTCACAAGGTGTACCGCAGACTCGCTGTACTTGACGATCATGCACTTGACCTCATCGAGGTGACTGCCCAATAGCGCCTTCGCTGCAGCGGCCCAATTGAGCGATCCCGGATGGCATTGGTGGGGCTGATGTAGAAGTTGTGGACTGTATTGATCTCGTGCCCGGCATGCTCTTGTGACTTTCTTTAGCGGTGGTTGTCTTCGGGTCTTGGTGGTAGGGGTTTGCGGTTGTGAAAACTGGTCAGTTTTCTTGCATGAACTGTGAGAGTTCACAGTGGTGGGTGGCGAGACAATCATGAAAGGGATATAGGGTGGTGTGACTATTGTTGTTGGTGTGACGTGGGTGGAGGTTTTTGTTGTGTTGGAGGAATGATGGTGGTTTTTTGGGATGGGGATAGCAAGGCATTGGAAGATGAAGACAGTGGTGGTGGCTTTGATTGTATCAGTTGAGTGCGCGAGTTTGAGAATAAATTGAGGCTTCTTTTGTTTTACTCCTTAGTTTTTTTTTCATTTATTTATTTTTCTTGCAAAATATCAAAATGAAGCAAACACAACATGCTTTAAATTTAAAAACAAATCTCAAATTTTTATAGCCATACCTGAAATTGATTCTTCAAAAAAGGCTTGTCTATGCTCCTTACTTTTTTAACTTTACTCCATGTGTATTTTCTCTTTTTTACGCTATTTTTCTCTTTCTTCCTTCTCTTTTTTTCTGTCAAAGTGAGTGATAATGAGTGATTTATATTATGTGATGAGTGTAGTTACAAGAAAAGTGGGTTACGGGCGATTAAAGGTGAGACAAAATTAGGAGTGTGAATGAGTGAGGAAGAACCGTTTTAAAACGACTATTTTTCTGTTGTTATTTTTTTTTTCTTATTTTAAATTTAATTTTTAAAATAAAAAAATTATTTTAAACTTTATTTTTGTTTATTTTTATTATTAGGAAGTGTATCTGAATTAGAAAGTTTAAAGTAGTTTTAAAACTATTATTTTGTATATATTATTTTTATTTTGTGAGATATTAAGAGTGAAGAAAAATAAGAAGAAATCGTGAATAGAGAAAAATAGTTTTAAATCGATTATTTTTATATTATCTTACTTTTATATATATATATATATATATATATATATATATATATATTATTTTATTTATTTATTTTGTTTTTATTTTTTATTTTTTATTTAAAAAACTTGATCGGCTAATTTAATTTGTAGTTATTTTAATTTTATTAAAAAAAATTATTTATTTTTATTTTTAATTTTAGACACACTTTTCTTAAATTTTAAATTATGTTTATCCGGATAAAATTGAAGATTAACAAAAATAATAATACATAAAATAAAATAAAATGAAAAATAAATTTAAATAACCAATTAAATTGTGTTTTGGTGCATACATATACAATTTAAACAAAATAATTATTGTGTGTAGAAATCTTTCATCTCAAACGAAAACAACGTCTAGGAAAATAGTGTAATGTCTCCCAAAGAGGAAAAAAAAATTAAGAAGAGATGCGATTTATTCTGTGATTCCAAGTGGGGCAAGAATATCTCAGCATTAATTAAGATCAGGACAAAACTGTAATTTCCAGATGTAAAGGATTTATGGGTGAAATAAGAAAAAAAATGAGAATAACAAGGCCCACAGGAAGCTCGATGGCCCAAATATAAAAAGCCCACGAAAGAGAGGGAGAGAAACCGATCGGCAGTTTCCACTATGTATGTTCACATCTCACATAACCAATTCACACGACTTAAACCCTAATACCATTTTTTCGTTCCCACTCGCTCTATATATTGTGAATCCCACTCGTGTTTTGTCGTAGAAACTGTATGAGTTCAACATTGTTTTCTGATTGTTGCGAATTTCTGTTTTCGCCCTTTTTGTAGCATTGTGTGTTCGTCATTCTTTTGTGTGTTTGCATCTTTCTGTATTTTGACAATTGCATGAAAATTTGAATTTTGAAGTCCTTTGTATGCTATGATGTTTGCCTTCTTGCCTTATTCTATTCGTGATTCTTTTATTTCGTTTGTTTTTTCTTTGTTTTCAACCTAATTTTTTAACCTGTAATTTTAACTGAAAAAATCTACCGTGAAAATGAAGTTCAATTGTGAGCAAATTGCTTGTTATCATACCCAATGATGCATAAATAGATTGTGAACAGCTACACGGTTTCGTTCATATCCGGATCTGCATCTTTCCTCCTCTCCCCCTTCTCTGTGTATGTGTGTGTGCGTGTGTATATACATGTGTGTGTGTGTGTGGGAAAATGCAAGAGGCTGTGGATGAAACGTGTGACAAAAGCTGTAGATGATTTGGAATTAAGCTATGAGATCTGAGGGCTTTTGCATTTGTTTGCTTTAAATTCTGTACTTCATTGTTTAATATATGTTTGGCTTTTAGGATATTTTCTCATGTTTAGTGAATGATGATACGCACTGGGCTCCGAGCAGTTTAGACTGCACTTTTGATGGAATTGCACAGCCTAGAAAGCTTTGTCTGACTACCAACATGTTAATAAGACGGCCTGATGGGTCAATTAATCGGTTTCTGTTTCGTATAGTTTCATTCTTTTCAAACCCTAATGAGTTTTATTTTCGTATAGTTATATTAATTAATTGATCATATATACTTTTTTCACATTGCTCTATCTACTTGTGCTACCATTTATTAGTTTTTTGTTTCTCTGTTTTTAGTTTATTTTGATGTATAGTGTATTGTTTTGATACACGAAACTAATGGACTTTCTTCTTAGGACATTTGTCTTTTTCATTTTCATCTTAATATCTGATGTTTTCTATAAAGTTATTTTTTGCTTAACTATGTTTTATTCACCCATCTAAGTGGTGTTTATTGGAACAGTGCATGATGGTTGTGAGAATATGTGATCTAATCTATTGATGGTTTTTTTAAGTTACGAGATCTGAGGGCATTGGATTTTTCGTCATTTATTTTTATTCTAACGGCTAACATAAATAGTTTTTGTGCGAAATCTCCTTGAATGGTGATTTAATTTGTTGAGGTTCAATTGTATTGGGTCTGTAGGATTTTCTTAGTTAAGGATTGTGGTATTTGGTAAAAGTACTATGTTTATCTGCCTAATTTATCTCTTGTGTTAGATTTTACCCATTACACAGTAGTCTTGTTCTATTATATTTTTTTTTTTACTTGGACTCTTCACATGGACCGAGTAATTGAAGCTTGGCTACGAAAAGAGCACCAACAGGTGGGAACAGTTGTCTTTACATGGAAGCGATAAGAACGTATGCTGTATTGTGTTCACATATCTTTCTCACTTTATTTGTGTAGTCCAATTGATCGACCGATCCTCCTTAAAATTGAAGTTTTATAATTAATTAACTTTCATGGTACTCCCTGTATAAGCAAGGAAAGTGGAAGGGACTAACTTAGTTGCAACCTGCATTCAAAGGCAGAAGTAGAAGACAGCACTCTATTTTCTTTAGCATATCCTTCATCCTTTTGTAAAGTGTTTTCTATGTACAATTTTTTGAGTAAATAGTTTATTTCCCCTCCCCTTTGGTTCAATAGCCATGGAAAATCACTGGCTAGAAACTGTCTGATGCCCCAAGACCTATAGTTTACAACTTGGGACTGCTACAATATAGATGATGGACTGTTTGGTAAATAATTCCTTGGTTGCTGTTGTATATAGTTTCATCCTTCTATCTCTCTTCAAATCCTAATGTGTTATGCTTTGATGATGATTTAGAATCTTTGATTTTCTAAGCTGTCTATCTTTTAGTTATGCTTTTTTTTTATTAATTTATGTTGGTTTTTTTTTTGTTGTTGTCTTTGTTCGTGGATTTATGTTCTAATTCTGAATTTATTGAACTAATGAGCTTTCTTCTTTAGGCAATTATCTTCTAACTTCATGTCTCAAGTAGTCTTGGGTTCTGTATGTATCTTTGTTTTTTGTTAGATCTGTATTGTGCTTAAGCATTAATAATTGTGATAGATAATTCTACCAAATATTCTGATTCATTTGTTTTTCCTATTGATTAGAGTTATTATTAACCCGTTTTTACTACTTTAAATGGGTCTTAGAGAATCATTACTGATTTCATCTTAAAATAAGCACATTGCTACTGATAGTTGGAAACTAATTATCTGCAAATCTGCAATGATGCCCAACGAGGTACAAGGAGACTATTTAGCGGTTTCGTGATTTTGTTCACAACTTGATTTGCATCTCTTCCTCCCTTTATCCTCTTGTAATTCTTCTTTTGCCTACATTTTTCTCGGAAAGATGCAAGTAGCATGTGTGTGAAACCAGTGATAAATGCTTTAAATTATTGTATGAGACATGAGGGGTTTTTGAAGTCAAATTTCTCATCAGGGTCTACAACTAAAACAATATTTTGCTAATCTAACTTAAATTAAAGATTACATTGTCTACAGAACTGTTGGTTGCTGCCCAATGATGGAGGGACTATTATTGAGTTGCCATCTGGTTTCGTTTATAACCGGACCTGCACCATTGCCTCTTTCCCTCACTCTCTCACTCACTCTCTCTCTCCCGCCCTCTGTATGTGCCAGACATTCATATCTAGTCGTAGATTTATTTATTTATCTGCACATTTAATTCTATGATCTGAGGGCTCTGGAATTATTTTCCTGGTTGCATGACCTGATTTACCGATGTTAACTGCTAGCAAATAATTGGGTTAAATGTTGGGTTGTTACACTGATTTATCATGGAAATAGTTACTATTGATTCCATTTTAGCAATAAATTCATGGTTCACAAAGTTGTTGGTTTCGTTGTCTATTTGTTTATGCCTCCCATTTTCAAGCTTGTGGGATTTCTGAATTTAAACCATCATTGTTTTGAACAAGTAAAATATTAGATTGCGTTTTTAACTTCACTCTCACATTATATGATGATACAGATTGATACCGGTCCAGTTTCACTTGTGCAGTCCTTAAGGGCCTGTTCAATCATTTCCTATTTTCCTTTTATTCCAAGGAAATATGTGAAAGCCCTAAGAGATAAATAGTACAGTGTTCTTGGTTATCTCATTTATCTGTTTATGGAAGTTCGTTAAATTGGTTGCAAGCTAGCCTAATCTTGTGACATTTTTCTTAGTTTTGTTTTCTTGATTATTGTATGTTCATAGTTTTTGGTTAATATGGATAATAATCTATCATGTTGATAATAGAAACTAAATTATTAACTGAAATTAAGAAATATAATTTCGATATATTCTTAATATTTTTAATTTATCTCAGAAAGTAATGTCAATACATTTTATTTTTAAATTAAAAATATCTAACCGATGCTGTATGTGATGTGAATTATTTTTCTGTAATAAACGAAATTGAAAATAGCATTCTTTCCCTATGTTTTGTTCCTATAGTAAATCTCTTTTCTATAGAATCCGATTTCTATTTTTTTGTAAGATTGAATTGAGGTGAATTTTCGACCTTGCACAGTAATTCTTACTACAGAAAGTAGGTTAATCAAAGTAAATATTACACTTTAGATTAGTTAAATGAATATAAAATTTAAAATTATTATTAATTTAATTATTTTTGTAATTATCTAAGATGATGATTAATTTTTTCAATTTAAAAAAAAAATGAAAGAAGTTTTTGAAGACTTTTAATAATATATCGGAAAGATAAAATTATTTGAAATGATTATTAAAAAATTGTTTTATAATAAATTTGGTGATGAAATTAGTCCTTTTGTTATTGAATAAATTTTTTTTTTTATAAAAGTTATATCATTTTTTATCTTGCAACAAAACAAAATTAGGAAATCAAAATTTTCATACATCTGCACTATTTTTTTTTTCTCAAAATAAATTCAATTTTAAAATAAAATTCTCCAAATAGACTCATTGATTTCGGTTGCTGAAAAATAGTTTTACTAATTGAATCTCTTATATATAAAAGAATGTTTGAATTTAGTTTTTCTAGTTCTCATTGTGGCATTTGGTTCGTGTTGGTAATTCATGTATATATGCCCACGCGTATGAAAATAAGGATCCATCTATTTTGAAAATGAGATAGTTTTAATTTTATTTTATATTAATAGTTCAGATTAATACTTTTCCATGGAAAAAGACTTATGGTTTGAAATGAATTACCAACATTAATATATATTGAATTAATTAATATATTAAAATAGTTTATTTTATTAATTTCTTAAAATTTTTATATTTTTCAATAAAATTTTTATCTTCAAATGGAATGTCATGATTATTTAAATTTTGTAATTTTAGATGATCCTAATTATCTTTATTAAATATTATTGTTTCTTATTTTTACAAAGTAAAATGATGTCATTTTTTTATAAGGATAGTTAGAATTTCATAACTGTAATTTTTTGTTGTTACATAGAAGGTTGCTATAAGTGATACACACCCACCCATTGTTTTTTCTTTTGCATCCGTTGACCTGCATAATTCTCTGTACAACACAGCCAAAAAAGCAGAATCCCAACTATATTGCCTTGTCCTATGTAGGTTAGTCAAAAATGGTAAATATATAAGATGAACTTTGTTACCGGTTCTATCAGGCATTAAAACTCCTCCAATCAAACTTAGTATATATGCCCTACAATGGGCATGTAGTTGTTATTCTGTTGGCTCTTCACCCAGTGGGAGCATATTTTGTCGAAGCCATTTTAGTTTGACTTGTGAACCAATGAATGATTCTCCTTTCACCGGTACAACACCCAGATAAGTGTCACACATTTCCTCGCAATCAAACATTGTTGGGCCAACAATTGGTAGACCATCTATGTTGAGACCCAATTGAAGTGAAATATCTTGTAATGTGATGGTACACTCGCCAGTTGGAAAATGAAATATGTGAGTTTCAAGTCTCCACCTTTCAACCAATGAAGTTACTAAGGCGTGATCCACTTTTAAATGCCTTAGTTTTGCAATTTCACCAAATCCTGCTTGCTCCAAGATTGGAATAGTTAAAGAGTGTGGCTCTGGCATTGAATGACAATAAGACTCGACAACTTCATTTTTGGGGTCCTGCAAAAATGAAGAAATTAATATGAAAAGGTTAACAAATAAATGGATTTGGAAAAAAATTATGTAATAAACTTACCATACTGGCAATGTATGCAGACCTATGTTTTTGTTGATTCCACAACAACATATTGTTGGAGTGAAAGTTAGTTTGCAATGAAAAATAGTTCAAGATTGTAGTCACAAGGAGTGTTTTCTAGAATACTGTGAATGGTGAGATTTGGTGAAGTTAAATTTATAGATGGTCTCAATTGATTTTGGAGCATTGATGAGATAGATTCAATTCACGACGTTGATTTGTAAAGGTTAATTTCATACCGTTGATTAGGGTACATCCAATCTAGAAAGTCAATTTATTAGGTGGGTCTTTGTTAAAGAATCTCTACCATATTCAAGAAATAATGTGGGTGAATAATGCCTCGTGGTTTGTGCAAGTTCATTTTAGGGCGTTGATGGGGTACATTCAATTTGAGACATTGTTTTTGGCTTGACAATGTGCTAGAAAATCTCTGCGATATTCAGACAATTATGTGGGTAAACAATACCTCATGCTTTGTGTAGGTTAATTTTATACCGTTGATGAGGGTATATTCAATCTGGAACGTCAATTTATAAAGTGGATATCTGGTAAAGAATCTTTGTCATATTCAGGAAATAATGTGGGTGAATAGTGCCTCGTGGTTGGTGAAAGCTCGTTTTCAAGTATTGATGGGGGCAGATTCAAGCTGGGACATTACTTTTGGCTTTACACTATGCTAGAGAATCTCTGTGATATTCAGACAATCATGTGGGTGAATAGTACCTCGTGCTTTGCGTAGGTTAATTTTATACTGTTGATTAGGGTATATTCAATCTGGAACGTCAATTTATAAAGTGGATATCTGTTAAAGAATCTCGTCATATTCAGGAAATAATGTGGGTGAATAGTGTCTCGTGGTTGGTGAAAGCTCATTTTCAAGCGTTGATGGGGCAGATTCAAGCTGGGACATTACTTTTGGCTTGTGCTAGAGAATCTCTACTATATTTAAACTATCATGTGGGTGAACAATGCCTCGTGCTCTGTGTAGGTTAATTTTATACCGTTGATGATGGTACATTTAATTTAGAATGTTAATCTATAAGGTGGGTATCTGTTAAAGAATCTCTGCCATATTCATGAAATAATGTGGGTGAATAGTGTCTCGTGATGTTTGTTTGAATAAATCCCATGTAGTGAAAACACACAATAATCAGTCTTAATATAACAAGAAATAATACAAAATATGATAAGGTTTAAAAATAATTTGACACAGAAATGCAAATGGCAAAGAAGGTAACAATGAAGAACATACTGTCACTCAATCCGTAAAGAGTCATTTAATTGTTTTTCCATGTCCTCCCATGTGTTGGAAGCAGTTTGTTCACCTAAATCATAATGTTGTTGGATGAATGCATAAGCTCAAACCTTGCATGAGGTTCATATCTTTTTGCAAAACCAATGACATAACGTACGTCGTCGTCATCTTCGATCTTGACACATTGATAAGAATTCCTAATTTCAAACATATACACTGGACACCGATAAAATAACAACAACGTATGACTTGCCATCATCTGGGACAAACAAACGTAGAATGACTTGTTTAAGAACTGATAGGGGCATGGATTCATAAACCTCGACTGAAGCACTTATTTGACTGACGAATATGGTAGAGTGAAGCTCATCAGTGATGATTTGGCCGTTATAATGCACCAAAGCCACGATAGATGACGATGTCATTTTGTAATAATGATAAAGATGGCGAAATTGATTGGATGTTTCGTGTAGGTGTAGGTAATGATCACCTATATTTATAGTTGATAAGAAATGATTTGGCCTTTCAGAGAAAGAAAATTATATCATATTTAATATACTTTTTTCAACATAGGATTCTTTGTAATTGTACAAATCGGGATGGGTAGGTGGCATAGGTTTGCATTGGATTCCTTAGTACCAAATGATATCAATTCATGAACCCATACGATTCCCTAGACCCACTTATGTCTTCAAAAGGCCCCTTAATTAATTTAATTCGACGTGTACACATACTTAATAGCTTACTTATGGGCTTGGAAAAGGCACATTCATAGGGGGACATGACTTGGCTTGATGCCTTTTCCATAGGTTTTTTATTTATGAAGTGAAAAAAACCAGTTTCGAGACTCAACTATACTCTTAAGATGTCCAAATTATGCCTCCAAAACACCTTTTAATTACTTTAATTTGACATGTACTTATACTTAACAACTTATTTTTTGGGCTTGGAAGAGGCCCATTTGTAGGGAGACATGACTTGCCTCCCTACCTTTTCCTAAACTTTTTTTTTTAATTTATGAAGTAAACAAAACCAGTTTCGAGACCTAACTATACTCTTAAGATGTCCGAATTGTGTCTTCAAAACACCCCTTAATTACTTCAAGTGCAAGTAAGGAAAGGAATATAATTTTGCATCTGGAGTATAAGTAAGCAAAGGGATAGAATGTTGCATTTGAAGTGCAAGTAAGGAAAGGGTTAGAATGTTGCAACTAAGGAAATATAATTTTTGCATTTGGAGTGCAAGTAAAGAAAGGGATAGAATGTTGCATCTGGATTGAAAGTAAGGAAAGGGATACAATGTTGCATTTCAAGTTCAAGTAAGGAAAGGAATATATTGTTCACTTTATTCAAATAATTTGTCAACATTGTTTCGATGGGACTACACCATGTGACAAATTTAGTGATGAAGGTTGCTTTGCAGACATGTCAGCCTTTGACCCTGACCTACTAACACGCGTGAAAGAGTTGTTAACATCACCGTCCAACTTCTGATGAGACGTTAAATGCATGGATGAGACGTTACCAACCTATGAGTTTACTGCTTAGGGTTACTTTGCAGATATGCCAACTTTGATCCTGTCCCACACAACTTTAATTATAAATACAAGTCATGTGTTCTGATTTATTACATACCAACAACTTAACCATAAATATTGGTTTATATATCTCTATCTTTCATCTATAATTACACCCAATTTGTTCTTTTCTTTCCTCCATATTTCTTCTTGTATTACACACCTAAATGGCTTCAGTATACGTCATTGTTCACTATGATGGATCAATGAACGAATGTCCTATTGAAGGAGTGACATTCACTTATAGGGCACCAAAAGTAGTTGCCCTCAAATGGGGCATCACCATAGAAAGGATGAAAGAAGTAATCCTCAGAAAATTGCACAGGGAAGCACTAAAAAGGGTTGCAACGATGCACTTTTGTTATCCCACAAGGCTCGGTGGAGGGGTAAGTCATTACATCGCCATTGAGATGACTGAGGATGATGACGTTGAGGCGTTGTTCGGCATTTATGACTCTATTGAACTACAAACTGGACCCGAACTGTATGTCACATTCCAAAGGTTTGCATCTTCCTCAACACAACCTCAACCCACATCTTTACCATCTTTTCACTATGAACAATCACAAGTTTCATCCTCATACGACCACCAATCACAACTGTTGTCCCACCAGACACCACACCCTCCAACATTAGACCTCAACGAACCCACCCGTCAACATCTTGGGGACTGGGAAGACCAGATCCAGTCATATACCGAACTATTAAGTGGTTCATATGTCAATCTAAATGAACACCAAAACCAACAACACCTTGAAGAACCACCACAAGAGCACCAGGTTGTTGGTCTTCCTGATGAAGTCTTTGATCCTTTTAGTGAGGATGAAGATGACATCCTTGCAGCTACAGATGATCATGAGACAGAAGATTTACACGTACAACAGACAAACAATGAACCACATCAACATAACTCTACTTATGTCCCACCTGAGCATTTTTTACACTTTTCAGTTGAACCAGCTGTATATGGCCCAGAATTTGGCCATGCCTTTGATCGTGACACGATAGTCTATCCTCTAGGGACACTTTTTGTAGGACAACAGTTCAATACAAAGGAAGAAACTCAAGATGCCATCAATCGTTTCCATATTGTCAACCATTGCACGTACAAGGTAGCATATTCAACTCAATCAAGACTTATAGTGCAATGTGTTCATAATGATTGTGTATGGAGATGTCGAACAATTTTACGCACCAAGAATCAACACTGGGAAATTATGAAGTTGGAAGGTGTTCACACCTGTGTGTCCCCTATGATCTCACAAGACCACAACAAGCTAGGTTCTCGAATGATTGCACAGAGTATTCACGAAATCATCCAAGTCGACCCTTCCACACCAGTATCTACCATAATAGCTCACATGAAGTCAATGTTGGGATATACAGTCTCTTATAGGAAGGCATGTCTAGAAAAACAACTAGCCATAGAAAAGGTATATGGCAATTGGGAAGAGTTGTACCAAGAATTGCCATCACTTCTAAATGCAATGCAACTTTATGTTCCTGGGTTTATTTGGAAAATGAAGACTCAACCTGCATATGAAGGTAACCAGTTGGATGTAGACCACATCATCTTTAAGAGGGTATTATGGACATTCAAACCATGCATTGACAGTTTTAAAATTTGCAAGCCAGTGGTCCAAGTTGATGGAACTTTCTTGTATGGGAAATATAGAGGGACACTACTGGTTGTAGTTGCACAAGATGGCCGCAATAACATATTACCAATTGCGTTTTCCATTGTAGAGGGTGAAACAGCTGAGGCTTGGTTCTTTTTCTTGCGGAATCTATGAAGATATGTCACTCCGCAAGAGGGCATCTGTCTTATTTCTGATCGCCACGAATCAATAAAGAGTGCATATTCTAGAGAAGGTAGTGGTTGGAACAACAATAATTCTATGCATGTCTACTGCATTCGACACATAGCACAAAACTTCATGAGACGATTTAGAAATACAACACTCAAGAAGGATGTTGTCAACATGAGTTTGTGTCCTCATCTGTTAACTCAAACAACTCTTTCAATTTTTTTATTTGTTTTTGTCAATTTTATTAACTAACTCAATTTGGAACAAATAATTACAGCATATGGAATGACAGAGCCACGCTTTTTTTACTACTACAACATAGTTAGAGAGGAAAATCCCGAAGCTACTCAATGGTTAGATGATATCCCAAGAGAGAAGTGGACTCTTGCATGGGACAACGGTCAGCGATGGGGACATATGACAACCAATCTAGCTGAGTCAATTAACTCTGTCTTGAAGAAAACAAGAAACCTTCCAATCTCTTCAATGGTGATTGCAACATACACCCGCTGTAACAAATTCTTTACAGAAAGAAGCAGACAAGTGGAAGCCATGATGACTGTCAGACATGTATACTCTGAAGTTGCTGCAAAAGCATTGGAGGATGCACAATGAAAGGCGAAGACTCATACAATCCTTTCGTTTGACAGAATGAGCACTCGATTTTTAGTAGAAGAGAGACAAAATCCAAGAGAAGTACGACCACCAGGTCGATTTGTAGTTCGCTTGGACAAATTGTGGTGTGACTGTGAAAATTTTCAAAAACTACATCTACCATGCTCCCATGTGCTTGCTGCATGCAAATATGTACACCACGACTTTGGTATGTACATCTCACCTGTCTACACCTTAGAACAAGTCTCTCATGTATACGAAGACTTATTTGGTGAACTCAGAAACGAAGATTACTGGCCTGCTTACACTGGTCAAATATTATGTCCAAGTCCAGACATGAAAAGAACATCAAAAGGAAGGCCTAAGTCAAGTCGCATAAGGACTGAAACGGACATGAGGGAACAACATGGCCGATCTAAAAAATGTTCATATTGTCAAACACCAGGACATACAAAAAGAACATGTCCCAACATTGTTGGAGCATCCAGTTCTCGCCATTGATTATGTTTCATTTAACACAAAGTATTCTATGTATAATTAACTAAAGTATTTAATGAATGTGTGTTTCTCATTTATTTCCTCTTTAAGTTAAACATACACTGCATAATTTCAATAAATAAATAAAATTAAGTATTCAACATAACAACATTTATTTTCTTTTTCCTACATCACTCTTCCATTATTTCTTTTCCTCACAACACACTTCTCAAAAATAGATTTCATACATTAGGATTATCATTAGCACCAATGTACTAACATGTTCTCTTTTAATGTGGATATGACAACACATAAAAAACCCATCATCTTTTACACAATAACCACTTAGATGTACACGACTAACCACCTTGATAAGGTTTGAAGAATTAACATGTAGTAATTTAATACGGGTGTCGGAATTATGAACGTAGCTAACCACTTACATGTACACCACTAACCACCTTGATAAGGTTGGAAGAATTGACATGCAATGATTTAATATGAGTGTCAGAATTATGAACATAGCTAATCACTTATATGTATACGACTAACCACCTTGATAAGTTGGAATAATTGACAAACACTGATTTAATATGGGTGTCGAAGTTATGAACGTAGCTAACCACTTAGATGTACACGACTAACCAGTTATTTAAGGTTGGAAAAACTCACAAGCAATGATTTAATAAGGGTATCAGCGTTATAAACGTAGCTAACCACTTAGATGTACACGACTAACCAGTTATTTAAGGTTGGAATAACTCACAGGCAGTGACTTAATATGGATGTTAGAGTTATGAATTTAGCTAACCACTTCGATGTACACGACTAACAAATTATTTAAGGTTGAAATAACTCACAGGCAGTGATTTAATATGGGTGTCAGAGTTATGAACGTAGCTAACCACTTAGATGTACACGACTAACCAGTTATTTAAGGTTGGAATAACTCATAGGTAGTGATTTAATATGGGTGTCAGAATTATGAACCTAGCTAACCGCTTAGATGTACACGACTAACCAGTTATATAAGGTTGGAAGAATTGATATGCAGTGATTTAATACAGATGTCAGAATTATGAACATAGCTAACCACTTAGATGTACACGACTAACCAGTTATTTAAGGTTGGAAAAACTCACAGGTAGTGATTTAATAAGGGTGTCGAAGTTATGAACGTAGCTAACCACTTAGATGTACACGACTAACCAGTTATTTAAGGTTGGAATAACACACAGGTAATGATTTAATATGGGTGTCGGAATTATGAACGTAGCTAATCACTTAGATGTACACGACTAACCACCTTGATAAGGTTGGAAGAATTGACATGTAGTGATTTAATACAAATGTCGGAATTATGAACGTAACTAACCACTTACATGTACATGACTAACCACCTTGATAAGGTTGGAAGAATTGACATGCAGTGATTTAATATGGGTGTCGAAATTATGAACGTAGCTAACCACTTAGATGTACACGACTAACCAGTTATTTAAGGTTGGAATAACGCACAGGTAATGATTTAATATGGGTGTCAAAATTATGAACGTAGCTAACCACTTAGATATACACGACTAACCACCTTGATAATGTTTGCATTTGATTTGAGGGTTGATATTTAAATTCTTAAATCTATTAATTTCATTTCCTTTTACTTTTACAAGTTGAAAACATTATTTCACTAGCTTACCCTTGTTTGTCTTGTTGTGTTGTGAATTACGATGATTGTATTATGTGCACGAGCATATAGTACACATATCATTTCAATTCCATAATACAAAACCATTCACAATATTCAGAAACAATTATTGTTTATCAAAATATCAATATCACAATTCATATTAGGCACATAGTTAACCAATTTCATCTAATAGATATTGAAACTTAGAACAAAATCCCATCATAGTCAAAACTTTTAACATAAGTTACTATTGAAAGACTTAAAACTAACTTTCCTTACTTGAGACAACGATTTCCAACTCAATTCTTCCAACCAAACAATGATACTAATCCAAATTCTAGGGATTTAGAATTCGTTATCCAAATAACACCAAATTGTAGTATAATCTTAACTAAGTTTAGAGGAATACTTTTCTCAACTATTCTCACTAATATTTATGACAAAAACTTAAGAAAAGCATAAAACAAAGGATTCCAGAGTAAATAAAAACTTACTCTGATTAAGATTATGATCGGTTATAAATTGTCACAGGCTCATCAATTACTGCATTGCCTCGATTAGATTCTAAAATAAATGAAATATGAAGAATAAAATTGATTGAGAAGGAAGAGAAATATGAAGAGATATGAAGAGGTGTGAAGAGTGAAAAAACTATGTTGTGTGTGTTACGGGACTAACACATTATTTGCAAGAGATTATCCCTAATGAATGGTCATGATAAAAAGAATTGGAAGTGTTTTTATTATATAATTATAACAATTAATAAAAAAATCAATTTTATAATTATTTTTGTGTACATATTTTAGTGTAATTTTACTTTTTAATGTTTTGGTCATTATTTTCCATTGTGAAATAGTTAAATCAATTTTCAATTGTACTTGTTACTTTTTATTAATAAAAAAATTAAGATACACACATACACACTTCCTACTAATAATATATAGGAGAAGCTAGAAGGAAAATAATGGAAAGAGATAATTAATTTAATGTGTTTGGTAAAGAGAGAGAAGAGAATAATTAATTTGCCAGACTCATTATTCATTTTAGCCATTTTAAAAGTAAATTATACTATTTTGGTAAAAGGGAAAAAAACCTCATAAGATCATATATATATATATATATAAAATTGGTCAAACCTTAATTATGTTAAATAGATAATTTTGCTTTGTAATAATTATATGTCATTTATAATAAATTACTTTTCATAAAAAAATACTTATAATCTTTTAAAAGAATAAAATAAAGACTTATTATATTAAAACTCAGTTTACAAATATATAAGTGAAGACAGTCTTTATCCTAGTTGAATTGATAAAATATGATAAATTTAAACTTATTTTTTTATAAAAAAAAAAGTAAATTTCTAATATTTTTGTTCACATCCATTATTTTTGCACAACGATTCTTTTTCTTAAGTTCACCGTAATGAAAAATAAACAAGATTGTGTCGTAATTGTTGCAAAAGTTCTTACACGTAAAAGAATAATTCTTAGAAAATACTCAAATCCTTAACATAAAAAGTGATTATTATTTTTAACTCAAATTAGAGGGAAAGTAATGAAATGAATCTCAAATAGAAGCTCAACAAAATCAAACAATAAATCAGCAACAACCAGATGAAAATCTTACCAATAATGGCCAACAAATAATAAATCAAGAAGGAATTGAGAGAAAAATAAAAATAACACAAAAATAGTCAAAATAATAATAGTAATTATAATGTAGTAATTATAATTATTATTTTTTTAATATTATCAAATGTCATTTAAGAACATTTTAATATTAGAAAAAATACTATTAAAAACTATGTAATTATCATGTTTTCAAAATTATGTAACATAATGACAAAAAAAGTAAACTAAATATTATATAATCATTTTTATAATAAAGATTTCTTAAGTTGAAGTGTTCTAAATCAAAGATCATTAAAATTAAATAAAAAATTAAATTGAGTCACGTCGGGAAAATAAAATGCAATGAAATACTCATATCTATATAACATTGAAGTAAAATATCTGAAAAATGATTTAAAAACTCAAAAAGGGTCATATCCTTGAAGATGCTTTAAAAAGGAGTGGCTCTTTGTTTCTTTTTCTTTAACGACCCCTTTGCTGCCATATCTTAGGACTTGTAGCTTATGTTGTACTGAAAAATAATGCCTTTTTTTCTCCTCTTCCCTTTTCTCCTCCATTACTAGAAGCACTGAGAGAGGACTCTGCAATGAAAATTCTCATGACAAGACACTCAAACAAAAATGGATGAAAGTTTCTGACAATTGGCCTAGTAGTCATTACAGTCAAATCTTGCTGATTGTGACATCATAAAGCATTGTGCTGTTCACTTCTTTTTAATGGCTTTGAAGTTTCCCTTTTTGTTTTTTATTTTAATTGTCCTTTTCTAGAAAATATAAATTTTGGTTATGACTAGTCTCTTGAAAAATAAAGTTCATCAAAATTTATAATTTCTAATAAATTTTAATTAATAAAAAAATGTTAGAAAAAGAATGTTATTAATACTCCTCTTCTACCACGTATTAGAAATCAAATTCACAACTATGCTATCCAAGCATTGAGTAAAAGATCATTCATTGTTCATTCATAAAAGCAATACAAAAAATAGATTGGACTTAAATGATCATTTTAATTTGAGTTTCAGTTTTACCATGCAAATTATGAATCTGTAAACAACAGCTGCATGTATACTTTTCAATGACTAAAAATTATATTCATCAGTTAACTAATGAAGTACCAAAATACTAAAGGAATTAGCAAAACACTGCAGGGAAGCAACACATGTTTGAGACATAGTTTTGTTGGAGACTAACATAAGAGAAAAGAAAGGAAAATGAGCACAGGTTGTTCTGTTCTGTTCTTTACAGTTAAACTATGTGGTGTATTATGACTTCATGCAGCTTCACCACCCAGTGTATACATAAATTGGGATAGAATCCTATTGTCTTTGTACCATACCTCTGTCCCTTATTCACAAGCCAGTTTTGTGTCAAAGCTAGTCAAACAAATGGCAAAAGCCTGAAATGCAGAAAGGGGATATCTATAGTCCATAGTAAAGATGTCCTTGCCAACTTTGCCAAACTGAAGGATAATCTTGTCATGATCAGACTGAGCTGGCTGTGATGATGGCGGCGGAGGAGCACCGGCTGCAGGCGGCTGTGTTGCAGCAATCAGCTGGAAATTCTTGACAGATGCAACAGTCACCCTTCCCTTGAAGTTGAGGCACCAACACTGCAGCTGCTCATGCCATCTTGGAGCTTTGTTTTTAAGAACTAGAGGCATGTCCTTTCCTTGCCCCTCTTCATTGCCTGCCACAACTATGTCTGAGAACCTAGAACTGCTGAACTCAGTTGAGCTGTAAATTGATCTAGCAAAGGATATGCTCCTGAAGGAATCTTCCAGAGACCGGGGAAGAAGCTCCGGCTGGCCGGGCATGCTGCCGCCAGGCTCAAGGGCTGATACAGGGATTGAGTGCATGGTGCAGTTCATCCTGCGAGGGCCCCTTGTTCCAAGGACATTCAACTCATAGGTGATCTGGGCAATATTGAAGCTGCCACTAGGGACCTTGGGAGACACCTTTTTGGAATTGAACCTTCGGCTTCGACCTGGAGGAGACAGCTGAGCATTGTTGTAGGGAGGCTGTGTATCATAAATTATAAACTTGGTGCCAAGAAAATTGGACCTGAAATGAGGGAAATGGCACACTATAAGTTCATACTGCCAGAAAAAAAATACAGAAACATTGGCTTCTTCAACATTAATCTGAGGAAATAATGGTATTACAAATTACAAACCATATACAAATCCCGAAATGTAAAAATCAGATACATGGATGAAAGTTATAATCATCATTTCAAGATTAAAGGAAGAACAGACATTAGACAGATGATTTGCAGAAAGGAGAAGAAACCAGAAGTGCATTAATACAAACAAACTTGGCTTTCCTTAACAAGCATCAACAGTTTCAACCATGAAAGACTTCACATGTTTCAATGTGCCAATTGAAGAATCTATAAATGCTGAGACGCAATACAGGCCACAGAAATATATTCAGCTTGACATACCAAACTCTTGTTTAAGTTTGATGTTGCTACTTAGTTATTGTAAGTTTCTCTCAAATTCATATTTGAGCAAACACAATACCCACTAAGATAGTGGGAGCATGTATATTTTGGTAGACATCACACAATTGGATAATACAAATATATATATATATAAGAATTTCAAGCAATCATTGAAGAACTATGCAATGTGGAAACATAAAGGGGAAAAAGGACATGCTATTTTCAATACCAGGGATATGAAAGATCTCAGGAAAGTACTAAATTTAATCATCATCAATGCCAATGATCATATTAAATCCGCAGGAACTAACATTTCAGAAAAAAACACGTTAAAAGATTTAATTATTTTCCATGTTCAAAACAGGTATCAGTAAAAATTCATGATTTGACACACAATGCATGCTGCAAAAATTTAGAATCGCAAAAGAACATACCTCAGTTTTCCAATGTAAGTGCTACTGGATCTCGATATGTTGTCTGCATCCATTGATATAATATACTCTGTGCAAGTCGTTCTCCTGGTCCGTTTCGCAGACAGAAGAAACTTTCCATTTTCCACTAGCAATGCTGCAAGAAAATTTACGAATTCATATCCCAGATTAAATGACAACAAATTCCAAAAATCTATTCACTATACATTTATAGGATATAGAAGTATAGTAACAGCCATGTAATTTGTCCACTCAAGTATGGAAATATGCCACTTTTTAGTAGCCAGAATAGCAAAGAACTAAATCAACACACTAAATCTTAGAGAAACAAAACTAGTTTATTTGCCCAACTTCAAAACCTACACCTTTGTAGTTTAAATACATGAGCACAACAAATATAGAAGGCAACAACAACGAACTTGGCAATTGTTAAGTGTAGACAAGAATCTCTATGTACCTCAATTTTTTACAAACAAAAATTGCGTTTTGATGAAATGGAATAAACAATTGCCACTATGACAAGGACATGCTTAGCAAGATCTAGTTTGTGGTGGAACAAAATCATATACTTTAGTAGATTTGTTGGTCACCAGCATTTAGATATTAAACTAATAATCCAGTGATCCTGTACTCTAGAAAGACACAAATCATCAATTTTGCAGGATGAACCAGACAGAACCAGATTTGGTTGGTCCACAAATCTTGAACAAAATAAAGTTTACAAGCATAAGATAAATCAATTTGCAATTAAGCAAAATTACAAATCCAGAAACACAATAACTTCAACAAGGAATGATAAATCTGATTAGTTCATTATGGAAATAAGAAAACAGATCATAAATTAAACTGCTCCATCTAATAAATTACATAATATACAAATTCAAACCAATCAAAAAGGAAATCAGAAAAATTCCTATGTATGGGTTTCAAAAGTAAAAACTGAGCTTACCAGGACTCAGACAAAGGAATAGGTGGTAAGTCAGATTAGATTTGTCTCTCTTGATGAAACACTGGATGGCCCCATCCCTTGAACCAGGCTGTAAAAACAAGAGTCAATGGAACATCAAAAACAAAAATATGGGCAAACACTCTTGTACAAAAGCTCATTTATAATGCATAAACCAGTTCTTTAAACTACATCTTGAACATAGAATAGAAGATAACAAAAGCCTCACCTGCTTCAGGGAGACTGGGAAAGTAATCTTCCCACAGAACTCAGGACTGGTAACAATCTCTTTGCACATTTCTCTCCAGGACTTGCACACAGCAGCACATGCAACCACATGCTTCCTAGCAGGCCATGTGATCTCACTTTCTTCCAATCTTCTAATAACATCACGAAGAAGCTCAGGTGGAAGGCTAGCCCACCGGCTGTTCTGTATGACAGGAGGGCGTTCATGCGCCTCATAGACCGAACTATTCGACTTGCTGCCACCATGAAGCCTCAAGTCAAAACTCCGCCTTGACAAGCTACCAATCCCATCCCTCACATCACGAACAATACTTCGGAAGGACATTTGCTACAGTACACTAACAGCACAAGAATTTTATGCACTAACACCACTTAATTGATAAGGCTCCACTATCCACTCTACTCAGATGTCACAACTCACAATTAGAAGAGCCAATAGCTGCAAATCAACAAAACTTTAATTTAAATCCAGCTTCAATGCTTAGTTATTAAGAAATAAAAGCAACAGAACATGGATAGGGAAAAAAGCACAAAGAGGGAAAAGGAAAAAGAAAACAAAAGAGAGAGAGAGATATTCTCATAAAAAGAAAGCCTCACATGAACCTAAAGTCTAAAGCGGCCTAAAATTTCACACTTTTGTCAGAATCATATTTTAAAACATTATCACAGACAGTTGAACCCTAAATCTAACTTCTCAAGAGAGCAACAAACCCTAATCAGAATCTTACAAAAAATGTGTGCTTGTATGGACCAACCTATGTTTCCATCACAAAAGGGCACAAAAAAAAAAAAAAAAAAAAAAAAAAAAAAAAAAAAAAAAAAAGTCAAAAGTGAAACTAGAGAATCAGTAGTTGTTAACTAATAAGCCTAAAACATCTATTTTATCTAAATCAGATGCATCAATTTTCCTGAAACTCTAAGAATGTCTCACATGCACAGGAGCAAACACAATCACAGAAGGCAGAAAACGAGACATAAGATAGTAATTCACATAACAAACCTCAAATACCAAACTCACTGAGAAATAAGGCCTCCTGCCCACCCTAATAAAGAGATCAGCATAAATAAAACAAAATAACGACGACCACAACAACAACAATAAACAACCAAAAAAGAAATTAAAAATATCAATTCATATAATACAAACTACAAAACAGATAAGTCAAAGAAAAGAAAAAGCTCAGAAAGGTCATCAAATTTGACCCAAATGAAAATTCCACAAGAACTCAGACTAGAAGAAGAAAAATGGAAACTTTCAAAAGCTAATAGGAGAAACAAGAAGAGCAAACTTAAGAAAACGGTTAATTAGACCAAGAAGAATTGTGGGTCAACACTCCAATCACCATTGAGAAGAAAAAATAAAAAAAAATAAACAACGAGGAGTACACTGTATAAAGAAGAATCAAATACAAAAAGACTAGAAATTTACCATTGAAGAGAGAAAAACAAGATGAGAGAAGGAGAAGAATAAGAAGTGAGCATGAAGGTGGAAGAAGTAATGTTTCCTTTCTCTTTCCTTTTCCGTGTCTGTGACACAACCTCTGACTCCGAAAGACACGCACTCACTGCATTTATTATATCCCACCAAGAAAAAAACTACTACTATTCTTATTATTATTTTTATTATTATTTTCATAAGCGGAAAGAGAGCAGCGACATCACGCCTATTTGTCCCATTTTCTTTAAATATTTTTAATATAATATTATTACATTATAAGTTTATAACAATTACACTTTTTAATTAATATATGGTAAATTTATAAATGTGTTACAAATTGTAATATATATATATATATATATTTTAAAAAGATATTAATTTGCAATCTCATGATCTTGTAATAATAAATTCTTGTGAGAAATCAAGACTGATATTTAAGATGTGTTTCACCTTCCTTATCATTTATAAAAGTAAACTTTTTTTAATGGATATATTTATTAAACTATAATAATAAGAGTAAATTTATATTATTTAAGTATAAAATATAAGTTATGTTTGAACAAGTGCTCTTATTTCTGTGTAGAACATCATATTCATACTTTAAATTACATAAAAAGAAATTAATATAGTGTATTTATGACACATTAATGATATATAATTGATAATAAAAGATTTATTAAATAATAAGAATCTTATTAATGCATATATTAATTACATAAAAAGACATTAATATAATGTATTTATGACACATTAATAATACATAATTAATAATGAAAGATTTAATAAAAAATAAGAATCTTATTAATACATATATTAATTACATAAAAAGCAATTAATATAATGTATTTATGACACATTAATAATACATTAATTTTTCGTAAGAAATATCTTTTTCTAACATGATGAGTTATCAAGATGTTAACATCTAACATGTTCATATAGAACTAATGACACAACAATCTTGTCTCATTATATAACTCATATTTAGGGTCTGTGTTTCACAAGGTATCTTGTTTAAGCTTTAAAATATGAGGTGGCAAGTCACCAATAAATTAAGTTTTTCTCCTAAACAATATTGATAATCAGGTGATTAACTTTCTCAACATCTTCATTTTTTAGAGAGTTAATATGGCTTTGAACCATATAAGATGCATCTTATGTATGAAATTCCAATTGAAGAAATATTTCTTACATAAATTTTTGTATTGAACTTTCTCCTTCCCATGATGTTCCTAGTTCATGAGGTATTTTCACCTTATCATCAAGATTTGTAAGTTGAATTCCATCTTCGATGTGCATGAGATATTCTGCAAAATTATGATCTTGTAATGATCACATGTTTTGTAAATATAATACATTTGTGTTACTTCATAAACGAGACTCAACAATACATGCAAAAATCATTTGTGTCTTTGTACCTTTTTGAACAACTGATAGTTCTTGACGAAAATCTTCTCCTAATATCATCACTTTTCCCTCAAATGGAGTATCACAATCTGAAATGTCTTTCTATGATAGATCTAATGTCTCCAAAGCATATTTGTTAGTCATAGGTTTTTCATCCTAAATAATTATTATTGTTTTTCTTAATAGCTTTGCAAGATCAAATTATTTACTTATTGAACAAAACAATCAGTCTCTATGTTAATAGGTATCTTAAATCAAGAATGTGCAATTAGACGTTAAAGAATAATGTTGTTCTTATACTAGAGAAGTTTGTTGCTATTTTTTTTTTTAATTTTGTAATATGCAATTAATGTACGGTAAAGATACGTTTTTCTAGTTCCTCTTGGTCCATCCATAAAACATACTTGACTTTGCTAGTGTTGGATTACATCTAAAATGGTATTGAAAACAATCAAATGTTCATTTTTTAGTTGTACATTGTCAACATCTTCATCAGGTATCTATGTTAACAGGTCTTCTTATATATTTCTCGGTACTAAAGTATTTTCAAATGCATTCGATGATAATGTTACTAAATCAAAATCCTTGATTTTCTTACCATGCTAAATAAGAAAGTCATTTAAATCTCTCAATATATATCATGGAAGTTGATGCAACCAAAAAATGATTGTTAAAGTATAATTTTCTACCATAAAGATATAAAACTCATTCTAGAGGCTTTAAACATCTGTTGGTTCAAAAAAAAAATAATATGGTCACAAACAATCAATATGTCATTTGTAAACTTGATGTTTCAACTAAGCACTCATTAATATTATTATCATTTTTTTTAAAATCCCCATTTCTCAGCCGCTTTTTTAAATGTGGGACAATATGTTTCATTTGGTTGGTCCTTTTGTATGGAAAAACAAAATACTCAAGAAGAATTTATCTCCTTCTGAGGGAGATATAATATAAATTGGACCAACAACTTTCTCACTTGACTTTCTTGGGTACTATTCCTTATGTTTATTATGTCAACAATAATGTTCTAAAACTTCTCTGTACACATCTATTCTAGGTTGGACATCTCTATAAAGTAAGGCAAACAATTCTATGAGCATAGTTTTGGAGTTATTATCATCATTTAATATATTAATGATATTTTGATGCTTATAGAATCTCACCTGATGGCAATTTGGTAAATGGATTTGTAATATTTCAACATATGAGTTCCTTCCCTTGACTCATTTCTAATGATTCATTTATTAGTGACATATTCCTCATATTCCTTCAATTGGTCAATTTTTTCTTGAAAGATCAAGACAATCTTGTGTAGTTGGGAGATTTTGAAGTTCTAATGAAATTTTACTACAAGAAGGATTGCATATCATTAAAAAGAAAATATTAGGTTTACCATTGTGAGCAACAATTATCATACCACTTTTATAACGTTGAGTCATGCTTGATGACTACCAATAAACAATGATGGTACTATTATCATCTGCATCAGTTTCTGAAAATAAATATTAGTGTTGATATATTTATATGTAATAGATTTTTTACTTTACATACATTAAGTACCTATGTGAGTTTGTCCTTCATGCAAAGCATATTGAAAACCTTGATTCACTTTAGCACAAATATTATTTTGATTATTTGAATCCATCTTAACCTTTCTACTTCAATCTTAACATAATTGTCTACAACATATTATTGTAAAGAAAGTTATCTCAGGTGTAATATTGTAGATTGTTCATTAAGACGAATCTACATTAAACTAATCATGTATATGTATTAATTTTATACACAATATTATTGATAAGTAAATTGTTGGAAATGATATATATAATTGTGTTGTAAGTTACCAAAAACATGTAGTTATAATATTCTAGCATAAGAAATTTTGGCCACTATGATTTTTTGTGTCAGAGGTATGGACCATATGTTCCAAAAGGAAACAATAATGGATATTGTAAAGAGCCATCATATCTCACAATTTCCTGAATGTTACCACATACAACTTTAAAATCTTGTTCATGTTGTCATTAATTCTATGTCTACAGTAACAATAACTGCTAGTACTTGAGATGCAGCCAGAAGATTGTATTGTGATTGATTTCCCTCTTTAATTAGTAAATTATTAATGAATATTTTTGTTTGTGGAGCAAGTTGTTTAAGTACATGCACAATTGCAACTTATAAACAATGGTTTCATGAAGTTGAGGGTTTCCAACATCTTATTTTGTAATTCATGTATATTGTCATAATTTTACTATTGCAAAAACATGGTTTACACCCCTCGTTTGAAAAAAAAAAAACAAAAATCCTCCAATCTTTTCACAAAAATCCTCTTATCTTATAATATATTGTACCTTGACCATGAAAACTATATATATCATAACCAATTGCAATTATATTTTTATCTTTATGAACACCAAGTGAAGTGAATGAAAGTATATGATTGTAACTTCTAATATCTTATTTAAAATATCTAGTTTTATATAAATAATAAAAAAATATTTAAAGTAGCTCACATGAAATAATAGCACGTAGAAGTAACACTTTTTATACAGGAGCAATACATATAATATAATTCATGGTAAAATAATTGAATTTGACCATTGTAACATTATTTGAAAATTTTTGGATATTATTATTCCTTTGCTAAAACCTACGTTGCATTTCTACATTTCAAAAATTTGGAATAAAACTAAATAATGTATTTTATAATTTATAATATTACAAATTACAGGAGAAATAAAAAATATATTATTTAACTACTATAACTTTATTATGTTGATAAAAGTAGACTAATCATGTTCAATGTTGGTGATATGTGTATTACTTTATCATGCTTATTTGTCGTTCAATCCTTAAAATTTGTGTCAGAAAACTATAACTTATTATATTAATTAAAATAAAAATATTACTTTTCACAACATGAATTATAAAGAATTAAAAAAGTAACATTTCTTTTATAGAATGTATTCAAATTTTACAATTGAATAAATTTTACATTGCAATTGAATAAAGTAAATTAACAAAATATTGTAAATAAAATTTTGATGGTAAAAGTGAATTCATTGTGTTCAATAATATATGTGTTTGATGTTAATAAGATTTTTATTACTTGGTTCTGTTTCATTATCATTATATCCTTAAAACCTTTGTTGTGTAATAACTGTAAAATTATATTTTAAAAAAAAGTAAATCTTTGTGCATAACAAAAAAATACAAATAATGTAACAAAATTCAACTCTAATTTCTAATTAATTTTTTTCAATTGAATAATCTTTACATTGCAACACTTAATAATTTTGAAAAAAAGTATGGTAAATTATTAAAATTCCATAAATTAAATTTTATTAATAAAAGTGCATTAACCAATTTTTTTGTAAGTGACGTGTAAATTACTTCGTCTTGTTTTATTATTATTAGATCCTTTAAACTTTTGTGGCACAAAATTATAATATGTCATGCTAAATTAATAAACAAAATTATGATAGAAATTTTTTGAAGCAATATAGTGTGAATGAATTTACACTTTACAAATTAAATATTAAATATAATTGCAAAAATTGTAGCAGCATAATTGGATATATTACATCTAATATCTTCCTATATTTTCTTTCATTATTAATTCATTTGTGCAATAAAATGATGGCAATTGGCGTGTTAAATAAATTAATAAAATTATATGAAAAATATTTGGTAAAAAGAAATATTTTTTTTAATCATCGAGAAAGAATAACATTAATATGAATAATAAAATTATCTCAACCTATTTATAGCAATTTAGAACAATATAGGGCTGTTCAATATTTCTATCACACTCAAAAAATTTCTTCTCTTCTTACCTTCCTTCCTAACAACAGAAACCTTCAACTTATCCAAAAAAACCTGCACCTAAAAAAGGAACAAATGTATATGTAAAAGAAATCATGATGATTGCATTTCATGTTACGAAACATGTATATTACTTAGTCTTCCTTCATTCTTATCGTATCTTTAAAATCTTTGTAATACAAAATTATAACCTATGTTATTAAATATACATATTATTTCTGACTACTTTACACTTTACAAATTAAATATAATTTGCAAAAATTAGCATAATTGGATATATTATATTTAATATCTTACTTACTATATTTTTTTTCATTATTAATTATTTGTGTAATAAAATGACAGCAATCGGTGTGTTAAATAAATTAATAAAATTATATGAAAAACTTTTGATAAAAAGGAATAATCTTTTTTAATCAACAATAAAAAATAATATTAATATGGATAATAACGTTATCCTAATTTATTTATTTAAAAAGAAAATCTTTCCTAACAACAGAAACCTTCAAACTTATATATATAAAAAAAAAAAAAACCTGCATCTACAAAAAGGAACAGATGTATATGTAAAAAAAATGATGATGATTGCATTTCATGTTACTAAACATGTGTAATACAAAATTACCACCTATGTTATCAAATAGATAAAATCGTAAAATAAATAAAATGTTAAGTTATTATACATTGAGAATTTGTACTTGCCAAATTCATAGTAATTGATTCTATGAATAACAATATTGTAAAATAATAAAATAAATAGAAACATAATATTTGTTATGTTATGATGATATTTGTATGATATTTGCATTATATTTCATTGTTGAAGCAATATTTCTCATCTGAAAAGTGATAATTGTTCTTTCTTTATAAGTTATTTTTCTTCTAGATAATTCTTTTTACTTTTGTTTTGTGGTCATTCTTTGTCTTCTATTTGCAGCATTTAGTCTCCATCTTTCTCTTTGTTGTTCTATTGTTATTTTTAAACACTTATATTTTCCATTTTATCGTGTTATATGTAATATATTCTTGATCATCTGAATAAGAAAATCTATAAATAAATAACTTGTAAAAAATATTTGAATTGAAATCCTTTATATTAATCTCCTAAAACTATTAATAAAAAGGAAGACAATAATTTAACATAATAACAAATAAAATATTTTAGTTAAAAATTTGTATAGTGAGGCAACGAATAAAAATTTAAATAATAATTTTAAGAATAATTTGGTCCCTCTGGCTAAACTTTAATTTGGAAATTGTTCAATATAGCGATTACCCAAAAAGTAATGGCACTTTAACTCAAATAATGAAAATGATTAGGAGCTCCAAAGCCTTAATAAGGGAAAACAGCAGGTGTAATCATGATTATCATACTTTTGGTCTTCTAATTGTGGAACGAAAAAGTTAATAATACATTAACTAAATAAAAAACTATGAATATTATAAAGAATAAAATTAGAATAAAAATTGTGTATGCAAAAACAAGTATCTCGTTATGTATTGTTATTGAATTATTCGTATTATTATTATTATTATTATCTTATTAACTGTTATAAAAGCTGCTTAATTAGTTATAATTAATAATGAGCCGTTGAGAGATTATAAAATTGAGAAGTTTAACAATAAAAGAAGTCAATTAAAGTTAGCACCTATTCGGTGGAGGCGTGTTAGTGAAATTACGGTTTCAGCCTTGACGGTTGACTTTAATTAGTGTATCCAAATGCGAAGTCCAAAGTCCGTTACATTAGCCGAGTAACGGTGTGTGAGTGAGTGGAAAGTGGAGGTGGGATACAGCGCGAAGTGATGCAAGGGGAGTTACGCTAAGCACGCCACTACTATAAAAAAAAAAGAAAAATGGTGTGAAATACATTTTTTTTTTTTTGGCTTAGATTTTTGTTATGTTTAGCTGTAAAATAAGATTAAGTTTAATTTTAACTCGCATTTATTTTGATATTTTTACTTTCTCGAAAGACTATCTAAATTATTATTTGTTATA
>Ga0209700_102776_pt1 | contig 34891 bp, 28 predicted proteins | sample SiratroredBW_FD_187528 | JGI IMG/M metagenome (GOLD analysis project Ga0209700, IMG submission 187528) | Root nodule microbial communities of legume samples collected from California, USA - Siratro red BW (SPAdes) (version 2) | ecosystem: Host-associated > Plants > Roots > Nodule | place: USA...
CTAGGTCTCCTTCGAAAGCAAGTATGATATCTTCAATTTCAAATAAAAAATTTTCGTTCTTTCTAAATGAATGTTGTTCAATTTTTGAAGAAAAATAATGTTCATGCAGAATGAACTGCAAGTTTCCATACAACAGAAGAAGCTTGGAGAGCCAATTACTGAAACTTTATTTGGGAAAACTGTGAGTGTTTTGATTCCTTTTGGGAAACAAAATAATATTCTTTTATCCTCACCACTTTTTATTCTTATTCCTGGTTATTGTTTTTTGTAATGGTTACATACCTGAATAAAAATGGATCTCAGCCTATTCTAACTAAATAAAAGCTATGAGTTGTACTTTTAAAAGGAGGGAGAAGGGGATAGATGATCAATGCAATATATTTGACATTTTTGCCTGGGGGCTTATAAATGGATAACATCAACCTACAAACGCAACAGACAACTTATTGATCTAAACTAAAATTAATGAAATATTTTTCTCACTGTATTACAAAGATTGTATAACTGTCATGCTAGTAGTACTATCTTGAAATTTTATTAGCAGTTATCTTAAACCACAGTAACTGCAGAGAGAATAGTTACAATTTTATGCTTTTATGATTAATATAATAATTAATTTAGAAGAATCACTACGTCGGTTTTGTCTCAAAACCGACGTGGTGAAGAGAACACCTACGTCGGTTTTGGGCACCCAACCGACATGGTGCTTCTTCTAAAATAACTTATTATGTTAATCACCACGTCGGTTTACTTGTCTTAACCGACGTAGTGAGTCCAATCACCACGTCGGTTGTTAAACCGATGTCTGATTCAACGTCTCCTGGGTCAACGTCGGGTCGAAAACCGACGAAAAAAGTCTCTTAGAACCGACAACGAAGGCTATTTTTCTACTAGTGATTGTTCCCTTACCGTATATACATGCCCAAAACCGCCGTCACCAAGCTTATTGTGATTCGAGAATGATTTGTTGCGTATGGTATTGAGGCAAGGTCAAACAAAGGTAGCTCAAACTCTTCTTGGCCTTCATTTTCCATTCCTTTGACTATAGTGATGGAATTTTATTTAACCAAAACAACGTAAATGATAAAATTTAAATAACAGACCGTGCTAACAAAGTGTACTTTTGGGTTGCATTAATTTGAATTCTATGGTATGCCTTCTATTCTTAATTGAAAGTATTATATTTGAAAATATGTTAGTAATATAGGAGAAGGTGGAAATGGTAATATCTCCCTATAAAAATGTATTCCTTTTTTTTTTTTTTTATTTCAAAATGAAACACAAGAAAGATTTTAGGAATCTATATTTGGTAGTTCCAAATATGATCATGTTTGGATTTTAGTTACGCTAAAATCACATTTAATTTAAATTGAACATTATTTCAATATATTTAACATTTTTTAAACTGAATTAGAAGCTAGATTTATCTGTTGACTTACAACAAGTTTTTTTTTTTTTTTTTTCCACTTTACTTGAGTTTTACTGAAATGAATTTCCTAAGTAAAATTCAAACCGTCCATGATAATCATTATGAGAAGGCAACACTCAGGGAATAGCGTACCTTTCGTTTTTCTTTTGCTACTCCAATAAATGAATATGAAAATCAATAGCATCGCAATAGCTGAGGAAATTGTTGTTGCCAACACAAGTACCTTTTTCTTCGAATTATCATTTTCATCTCAATTTTCATGAACACGACAGAGACAAGAAAATAAGTAATCAATATAAGAAGGAAATTGAATATCAACATATTTTAACTGTGGCTATGATGATGAAGGTCATGCTTGAACAAATTTCTAAAAGGAAAACAATAAAAAAAATATCCATAAGCTGAAATCAACTTTTATAGAAATTTATATTTATCTAACTTTTTTAAAAGCTAATTAAATTAATTAAATTATATAAATTACTTTTAACTCGAAATTATCAATTCATTTTAACTTCTCTTTCCTCTCCAACACACAGATGCTTTGTACAAAATTGCAAACAAGCCAAAATCAAAATCGAAGTTCATACCTGTTTCAGACACGGCCAATCTAATATACAGATCTTGTCCAGCATTTGCCATGATTCTTATATCTAATAGATCACCTAACCAAATGACACACCCACTGCCTTTTCCTGTTATTTCTGAATTTGCATAAGCTTTGCATGAGCAATTTTCCCTGCATATGTTTTTGCATTCCTCGAGTGTCATACTTGGATTAACCCATGAAACTGAAGTGTCTGGTGCCTTCACGTTACTGAATCTGAGAAACCCATCTTTATTCTTGTCTCTGCAGCTCCAAGTTTGGTTGTGCACGCACCCTTGATGAAAGTTCATTTGGCTCCAGTTTTGGGGTGCTTTTGGCTCGAATCCATCTAAACATCTGCACATGGGTGCCTTACTAACGTCACAAATCCCAAACGCGCCACATATATTATAGTCATCGCATAAATCACTCGGCAACTTTGAAGATACCCTCCACGATTGGCCATCCCACGTCAGGCGCTGATGAACAAGAAGTGTTTGATTCATCACGATTATTGAAATCACTGAACTATCATCGGTGCTATATGTAGCGTAAAATTCATCCTTGTTGGACACAACCGTGTAGTTTACTACTGAGTTGGATGACAGAGAGGGGCTACCGCTGAATTTAGTTCCATCCCAAGGACCACTTCTGAAGTACTTTGTTGAGCCCTTCCACATAACCTCTTCAGGATTACTGGAGCGTGAAAGGAATCCTGTAAACTCTCCTGGTGAAGGGTCATCCCAGTTTTTCCACGCAGTTAGGCCCCTATTTAGCCCTTTCTTCAAGTCCCATCCTATTTTCATGCCAGGAAGAAACGTATCTGAAGGATAGTCAAAGCTCTGCCACATGTAGTTTTCAGGGTTGGTGTCTTTCTCATCTCTTAGAACCAAGTTGCCTGAGTCCAAAATTTGTGCCACAACAACAACCCCTTTGGTCGTTGCGTTTGTTGACCAAATAACGGTGTTGTTCTGGTTGACAAGTACGAGGTTGCCCAGTGTGTTTATGCTCAACTTGGTGGAGTTGTCTATGATTGGAGTGTCACGATTTGCAACCCAGACCACGGTTCTGACAGGTATGTTTGAGTACCAGATTCCTAGATAGCGGTTTGAGGAAGTAGTAGCTGGGGTGAAGAAACCCAACTCAAAGATTCCATCGTTTGAAACCAAGGTCTGGTCATCTTCAAGTGACTCATACTGGGTGATGGTATCTGAAGCGGCTGCAAATTTAGAGAAGAACAAAAATAGCTTACAAAAGAGGAGAATAGTAAGAGTGGCCATTGTAGGTTGATTTCTACTCATGAATTAAGCGTTAAAATACAAGCATGAAGTTTGCAGTTGGCACTGGTCCCATGCTTCTTTTGGGTTCAATGTAGAAAGAATCTACACGGGTTAGAAATTTAAATATATCAAAGTTGGAAAAAGACTTGCACCTCTATTACGTATAAATATAATTAAATTTGTCTTGTTAAAAAGAATTAATACGTTGTGACTTTGGTGTATAAGGTTGTCCAAGACGATGAGGAGAGATGCATTTCTAAAAGATTTTTCAACACTTAAATCAGTAAAAACAAAAGTAATTGTATAAGTAAGTGTAAGAATTGAGTAAACTACATTCTAATATTGATTTGTATTGATAGATTTTTTTAGGTTTGGATTAAAGTATTTAAAAGATATTTAAAATAAATAAGAGATATAATTGATTATTGAATATTTGTTATTTAATGCAATATTATTATACACATATTCAAGTTATATGGTTGTGTCTAATTTGATTAGCCCGCATTTGACTTAATTAGATTTTCTACTATTATGCGTATCTCCGTATATTTCGGATACAGGTAGGTCAACAAGTCTCCTAAACTCAAAATTCGTAAAAGAAGTATAAGTGGATCGATTTAAGAGATGAACAAGTTGTAGTATAACCCATTTTGATGTATTTTCACAACTAGTTGTTGAGATCAACATTGCACGATTCTCACAAAGCAAAGTTTGTTTGATTTTTCAAGTCGGTATGACAAGTCTTGTAACAATGTGTTTTTCAATATGTATTAATGAGGGATTTTTAATTAGTAATGATGAGTTTATCTTTTTCAAGATGTTGCGTTATTTTCATAGTTGAGTTATGTTTTCACATCACACGTTACCATAAGTCATAGCATTTCAAGTGTCACTGTTTTGCATAAAGCGTTTGAAAAGCTTCAATTGTTTTATATTCAATCATTGTTTTGTCATTTTATTACTTCTCCTATTACTACTTTCCTCCCAACCTTTTCTAGGTTTTAGAAGCTTTCAGGAGAGCACTTATCATTTTTTTTCTCCCTACCATTTGTGTCTTCGTGCATTTCTAGTGGCCTCATCTTCTTCGTTTTCTTATTCTTATGTAGCAAATAGTCCTTTAGTAAGTAGGAACGTTATTGCCAATGTGGAGGAAACGTCCCCGAGTCATACTAACTCTTTTCCAAAGGGGTGGTGCTACAGAGGAAGTTTCTTCACTTCCTCTTTCGGTCGCTCCTCAAATTGGGATGCTAGTGGTTGGCCCTTCTAAGGTGAAAGAACAAAAGGTTTCCTCTTGTGAGGAACCATTTGTTAGACCTTATATTGTCAAAAGAAAAGGGGAAACTCTAATCTTGTACCTCAAGTACTTTTGGGTTCTGGTTGAGGTTATCACTTATCTCTCCAAATTTACATATGGAAATCTCATTGAAGAAGCACAAATTTAATCGCGGTTATATAAGGTTTACAAGCGCGGTTCCGAAACCGCGATAGATGTAACCGTGATAATAAGTACTGAAGATACAATCGCGGTTGTACAACCGCGATGGAAAGTATAACATACCACTGCTGTTCTTTAGCAACTGCGTTAAGAAATGCTCATATTCTCCACTTGGTCCTTCCAGTTACTCTTCTTCAGATCCACCGACACTAACAACTTCCTCTTCTTGAAAAACTGCTTCCCGAGCAGCCAAGGAAGCAATGATACAATACTCTTTTCTGCAAAAAACAAATCGTAGGAATCACAGAGCTTCCACTTTGCCTCAAAAGCGCGATAATCGGAGGCCAACTTTGACATTTTGAGGACTTTCGCGATGGGGATGGACTCGGATTGGATCTTGGCCTCAACTTGGGCCTTGGTCACGCGGGCCTTGTTGGGCTAGTCGTCGAGGATGAGACACTGTCCGGAGAATTGCGAGAGAAGGGAGTGAGGGGGAGGGATCTTGTATTGAAACCGTGGTCGAATTGCCTCACTTCTAAGGGAAGAATTATGTGGAAGTCTAACTTGATTCAAAAATGAAAGTAAAACAATTATTCTCCTATCACCAAGTTGGCGGGAAAAGGAAAGTACCTCTGGCCACTTCAAGTTTAAAGGGATATGTCAAGCACTAGTGGACTTCCCTAGAAAGAGAGAGAGAGAGAGAGATGTACGAACATTTAGCTCCACAAAAGGGAATTTGAATGGAGCCTAAACTCAAATCGCTGCAAATAAAAAAACCAAGCAAAATCATCTAATACAAGAACAAACAAGGACAGATAAGTCAATTTTATATTGGTTCACCCTACCACTTAGGTACATCAAGTTCTTCTTTTTAAAAAAACTTTGTAAGAGATTCCACTATACAGTAAATGTTTACAATGTGTACACATACCTCTTTAGATTACCACGAATACACAAACCTTTCCAAGTTCCACGAGTAGAAAAACCTCTACGTGTTAAAATAGTATCAAGTGATGCCTCTATAATGATCCTGACATCCAATATTGGAATGACCTGAGCAGTGCCATATGACGTCACCATGTCCCCACCTATTATAATGGGGAGCTTATGGATAACCTTCAATGACTTTATCAGAAAATAAAAGTGTGGACGAATACAAACAAAAGATGAAGATGTACATGATAAGGCCTGAGATCCAAGAATAAGAGAATACCACCATTGCTAGGTTCATGAGATGAATCAATCTTGGAAAAGAGATAGAGTTGAACTTCTATCCATATGTGTATTAAAGTTGAACAACAAAATTTGAGAAAGGGGCAAAGTAGAAAAGAAAATCCATACTCTAACTCTTATGCCAAGAAAGAGTTTAAGAGGGCGGGTGGGTTTCAAAAAGAAAAATTTAAGGAAGAACCTACCCAGAGAGAAGGATAAAGGGACAAAGGCGCACACCTCAAACACTTGAACTAGTATATTAAATGCTTTAAATGTCTAGACAAAGGTCACATTGCATCTCAATACCCCACCAAAAAATAACATGGTCTTGAGTTGTAAGAATATTTACATTAGCCAAGATGAGTCTTCTTCTGTAAGTGAAAATGAGGATTCTATTGAACATAAGAGTGAGGATGCATACTCTTGTGATAGGGATCTTCTTGTGGTTAGAAAAATCCTCGATAATCAACCTAGTCCACATCTCGAGTCTCAAAGAGAGAACATCTTTCATATAAGATATAAAGTTTCTGAAAATACTTGTTCTCTCGTTGTTGACAGCAAGTTGTAGCACTAGGGTAGTTGAGAAATTGAATTTAACTATTATATCTCATCCCAAACCTTATAAATTGCATTGGCTAAATAAATATGTAGACATGACAATGTATCAAGTGAAGGTCAAGTCTTCCATTAGGAAATATGAAGATAAAGTTTTATGTGATGTAGTGTCAATGGATGCTTGTAACATCTTATTGGGAAGGCCTTGACAATTTGACAAGAAAACCATGCACATGGTCTTACTAACGAAATTACATTCACTCACAAGGAAAAGAAGTTTTTGTTTTATCCTTTGACACCTACACATGTTTGGAGTATCAAGTGTGGATGAAACAAAAACGAGATGGAGAAAAAAAAAACTCAAAAACTCCAAAAATAGGGACTAAAGATGAATATGAGGTGTGAGAACTTAGTGTTCCTTCCCCGTGAGAAGAGAATATTTTGTCAAATAAATAAAATGGTTTCTCTTCACTGAACAACCTCCATAGTTCCTTCTATATAGAGGAACATTTGCATCAACTTGTATAAGTTAACTCGTGGTTATAAGGAGTTTAGGTATTAATGGTCTAGAGCACCAAACCTTTTGGTATCTAGTAATAAGTGTATATAATAACAAATGTATTTGTTAAGTGTTGAGAAGAAAGTATTCACATCAAAAGGAGGGTGAATTGAACTTATAAAAACAATTACAAATTTCTGTATCACAAAAGAATTGTGATTTATCTATAAATATTACATACAGATGAATATGTATACGTAAAATCAACATTACAAATGAACTTTTAAATAAAAATTCAAATTTGTATGTAAAGTCAACAATTTATACAATTTTTTACATACAAATTTGAATTTGTATGTAAAATCAATATTAAATATCAATTTCTATATATGCATCGATTTTTTCCTTCAAAAATTAATAAAAGGATTTGCTTCCAAATTTTTAAACACAAATTCAAATATAATACTAATATTTTTATTAATTACGTTATTATTATTATTATTATTAACATTATTAATATTTCTGACATTATTATGATTATGATTATTATTATATTATTATTATTATTAATATTATTAATATCGTTATTAAAAATATTATTATTGTCATGAATATTATTTCGAGTATTATTATTATTATTATTATGAATATTAATATAATGTTATTAATATTGATAAAAAATATTCAAAATATTAATATTTTTATTATTATTATTATTTATATTATTGTTATTATTGATATTTATTAATAATAATAATATTTATATAATATTATTATTAATAATATTAATCATATGTGTATTTTAATATTATTATCATTATTAATATTGTTAACATTGTTAAAATTATTAATATAATATTATCATTATTATTGTTATTATTATTGTTATTATTATATATAATATTATTAATATTGTTATTATTATAATCATAACAATTATAAGTATATATTATGATATGATCACTAACTTAATCATAATATAGTGATAAGCTTTATATATACATATAAAGTTTGTATTTGATTCTAACTTACAACAGATTATTAATAAATAAGAAAAGAAAATAAAGAATAACATGAAAAAAATAAAATTCATAAATTCAATTACATTAAAAATCTCATCCGTGTAAATAGGTATGAAAATTAAAACACTCCATGACTTTGTTTGACTCAATTGATTCAAGAAATAAGTGTTAGATGAAGTCATGGAATAGGTGTATAATTTTAGTCAAAAATGAAAAACAATTCTTTATAATAATTGGGACAGTAAAAAACATATTTAATCCTGAAAAATATCATTAACTTTTCTCATAAATAGTCAAAGAGTAAATGAGTAATGTTAGTATATCAATTATCATTATGGTTAATACTCTCATAGGTTAGTAAGATGTTTATTGATGTGTAATTTTTTATCTCATACTTTTTTTGAAATCTGTGTTAAAAATAAATTTCTATTGGAAAATTAACGATGTTTATAAACGTGATTAATCATATGTGTTGGATCATGTACAAATAAATTCGGAGACATATACGCAAATAAGTATTCACCAAAACTAACGCCTAACCTAGCCAATAAAATTAGAATTTAATTTCATTGTGTTGATAATGAAATTATTTGTCCATTGATATATAATATAAGGCTGTAAAAATGTGAATTTATAAATTTTATAATAATATTTTAGTTCTTTTTTGGACAAAAAAGTCTACTTCAGGGGTGGAAATATAGAAAGAAAAATAACAATGAGAAATATATATAATATGATTGAGAAAGAATAAAAAAGTGTTAAATAAATGTGTACACTCTTAAGTGTCGTGTCCATGTATCATTCTTATTATCGTGAATGGTTTTTAATTTGTTTACATTATAAAACGTTTTACAAACAGTTCATGAATAAAGTTTTTAGTTAAGGTACAATACTTTACTTGAAAGTCACGTTACCCTTCGAATTCACATATGATGATAGTTGAATTGATAGTTTCTGAGCGATTACTTTTTGTTAGTCGTCTTATCTTCAGTTGAATTAATTTATTTATTGTATGCGCGTATGAAATTTTGCACTAGATATTATATATTTTTTTTTCAAATTCATTATAGAATGTTGACTTAGATTTAACGTAAAGTTAACATTGATGATTATAGTAAAAGAAATCAACAATCGTCCGTACTTCTGCTTATGAAATTGACTAGGACATTAGTTTTCTACGGTAAGGATTGACGTTGAATAAATATAACATAATTTAAACAGTTTAATTTATCTTCTCTAACCTATATAAAAAAAGAATTAACTAACCTTAGTTCTTAGTATTGTTACATGATAATTAGATTGGTAGAAATGTCTCAACATTAACAAAATTCGTGTTGTTCTCTAAACCTTTTTAAGAATGTTATTGTATATTGGTAAGTGTCTTTTATTATGGCATAAAGATCTTTATGGTAATTTTGTTTGTTAGAAACTTTTCATATTTGGTTGAACATATTTATAAAAGTTTTTCACTAATAAAAAAATACTTTCTATAACAGGATATGATGTTAGTTAAAAGAAAAAAACTGATGTAAATGTTCTTATGGAGCCTAGAGGCCGAAAAAAATAAATGTTATTGTCGAGCCTTGAAGTTGAGAACAAGACTTCAAGGTATCAACTGCACTTGTCTCTCTACGAATCTCTGATTTCTGATAACTAGGATGACGGGGGAGGTACCTATCAAAGATACTCTGATGTTCAAGCTAGTGTTTAGTTCTCAAAGGTTGATAGTGTTGATTGGGATTGTAAAAACTGTCATTCTCTCTTTTTCTATTCATCATTTTATACTAACATGTGTGATGATTGCTTCTTAAGTAGAGGAAGGTGTGTAGTCTCTCCTTTCATAGGTGATATCCGTGTTTTGCATGTTGTGTCAGGAGAAGACATGTAGCTTCCTTGTCAGGGAAACTACCCTTCTTCTGCCTGCTGTGTCAGGGGAATACGTGTAATTCACTCAACCTTACCCTATTCCGGAGGGAGTGTGCCGCTCATTGGAATTTGTTCCTGTGTCAGAAGTCAAGCGCTTGTTCCCAATGCAAGGGAGATGGGGAGATTGGTTTGTTAAAGGTTGTCGTATACTTGTCAACCTATGCGTATTCTATAGTTATCGACTTTTGTGTATGCCTGATACCTTCTCGTCTTAAGGATTGTCACATTCTCGAATGGTCATATAATACACTAGCCTCCCAAGCTCTTGTAGTATTTAGACTACTAAGTTTTAAGGAGTGGATGTTGTCGGCCACACCTTTGGATGGTCATATAATACACTAGCTTCCCAGGCTCTTGTAGTCTTTGGACTACTAAGAGTCTCATGGAGTGGATTTTGTCGGCCACACCTTCAGATGACCGTATAGTACACTAGCCTCGCAGGCTCTTGTAGTCTTTGGACTACTAACAGTCTCAAGGAGTGGATGTTATCGGCCACACATTCAGATGGTTGTATAGCACACTAGCCTCCCAGGCTCTTGTAGTCTTTAGACTACTAAGAGTTTCAAGGAGTGGATGTTGTCGACCATGCTCTCTGGTGCCCGTATAGTGAAAGTTGCGGGCCATGTTCTTTGGTGGCTGTATAATACGTCCATACTCCCTAGCAACCGTGTAGTGAATGTTGTTGGCCATGCTCTTTAGTGTTTATATAGTACACATGCCTCTCAAGCTCGAGTAGTTGCCAAACTTCAAAGAGCTTCATGAGTGCATGTTGTCAGCCATACTCCTTAGTGGTATAAGTCTTGAAAAGTGGTTATCCTTTCGTTGTTCTATAGGGAATTCATGTCGTTTTTGGGTTGATACAGTGTCTTCTCCTACTTGGTAGTTAGGTCGAGTGAGGTATTTGGGCCTTGGGCCTTATTTGATGGGACTGGTAGACTTTAGCTCTCGAGATTTGCAAGATCAAATGGCTGGGAGGCGAGGAGTCACTGATCGCCCTCCCCTTCTTCTATAAGTGAAGGTTCTGTGAATCACTTTGGCATTTCTTACTGCCTTCTTCCTCTGAGGTCCGATATCTTTTCTATTTCTGAAAGCTTGAGTGCACCGTGTTCTTCCAACCTTAAGGTAATCATGTCTTCTTTGTCCTCTTTTGTCTTTGTCTTCTAGTTTCCGGTCTTCTTCTACTTTCCAGCTTCCTAGTCTTCTTCTGTTTCCCAATCTTCATTTAATGTGCCTGAGGAGTTAGTTGGCCCTCATAAGGACTCTCCGCCTTCTGGTGTTTTAGTGGTGAGGGCGGATGACGCCAACACAGCCTAGGACTCCTCGGGTGACAACGCATTGAGTGATCCTCCTCTGAGGATTGGGTATGATTGGGTAAGTGGCGACGTCGCTAAGCAGTCGTCTAAGTATAGATGGCATGATTCATTGGAGTACTTTGTTGCAAGTGTTCCTATGGTAACTCGTGAGGCCGAGGATGGGATTGTGTCGATGGAGAAGTGCTCGATCATTGACCGTGTCTGCCATGGCCGAGAAGATAGTGGGTCAAACTTCTTTTTCATATATGGAGCTTTCTTTATTGACACCCGTGTTCGTCTTCCTTTTGATGAGTTTACCATTGGGGTGTTACACATTCTAAATGTCGCCCCGACTCAACTTCATCCCAACTCTTGGGGTTTCCTTCAATGTTTTCGGCTGTTGTCATCCTACAAGGGGGACTTCATGACCGATTTGTTGGAGCTCTAGGCACGGGCAGTGGCTGTTGTTCGCCTCTTAGCTCATGAGCTTTCACAGGAGTCGATCAAGGAGCTTGAGGACTTGAAACTGAGGCTGACCGACTCCCGGGGTGCATTGAAGAAGGTTGTGGAAGCCAAGTTTGCCCTGACAGACCAAGTTAACAAGCTGAAGGCCGAGCTCTTGGTCTCGAAGTTTGATATGTCCAAGCTGGAGGCACGGTGTGGTGAGTAAGAGAGGAAAGAGGAGGAGTTGACGGCCAAGATGTCTCGACAACATGAAGAGCTTCATGGTGTTATCCAAGAGTGAGACGATACCTTGTCGGCGAAGGACGAGACCATTGCCAAACTTGAACAAGAAGTCATTACCCTCAAGGACTATGTCTTAAATGTTGCTGAGGAAGGATTTATTCAAGTTGTTAGGCAAGTTGTTCTGCTATATGGGGTGCATGCTGAGGGTAATATGTTTGATGTTGAGAAGGAGGTCTGTTAGGGTCAGCTTGTTCCTATTGGAGATATGCCCGACAAGGAAGTCGGCAGGGCTGATGAGGAGGAAGAGGTTGGTGGTGGTGATGAAGAGGAAACTTTGGGGAGAAGGATGAGGAGATTCTTGAGGAGGAGGAGGAAGAGAGGGCCTGGGTTGTTGATGGTTTGGGTGAGGCCAAGTAGTTTGTTAATGTGTTTATTTACATTGTGTTATGGAGGGTTATGCTTTTTGTCGTATCTTGACCTCCACCAAAACTTTTGTAAATCCTTGATCAATGCAATTGTTATTTCGCCTAAGTATTGGTTGCGTTCTTTTTATTTCTTGCGCTTCACTTTAGTTTCGACATCACATGTCTCGATCATTCAACGTAGTATTTGTCAAGCACAAAAGGGAAGGGGGGGGGGCTTGCCGAGGTACTTCTTGACCACGATTCCAATTGCTCTTGATTGAGTTTTCGAGTTAGGCTGAGGTGTTGCTCGGCCTTGTTATCAAACGCTTTTGATTGAGTCTTCAAGTTGAGGCCGAGGTGTTTCTCGGCCTTGGTGCCAATCGCTTTTTGGGTGTTCAAGTTGACGTCGAGGTGTTTCTCATCCTTGTTACCAATCGCTTTTGATTGGATTTTCAAGTTGAGGCCAAGGTATTTCTCGGCCTTGGCACCAATCTCTTTTGATTGGATTTTCGAGTTGAGGCCGATGTGTTTCTCGACCTTGTCACCAATCGCTTTTGATTGGGTTTTCAAGTTGAGGCTAGGGTGTTTCTCGGTCTTGTTACCAATCACTTTTGATTAGGTTTTCAAGTTGAGGTCGAGGTGTTTCTCGACCTTGGCACCCATCGCTTTTGATTGGGTTTTCAAGTTGAGGCCGAGGTGTTTCTCGGCCTTGTTACCAATCGCTTTTGATTGGGTTTTCGAGTTTAGGCCGAGGTGTTTCTCGGCCTTGGCACCCATCGCTTTTAATTGGGCTGGGGACTTCTGATTTGTGCCTTATTAGATAAGTTGAAAGAATAGATTGCAAAATAACTGGATAAATTCATTGAAATAGAGCCTCGTTAATATCTTCTTAGCCAAAACCCTTCTTAGGGAAAAAAGACGGAGGTACGAAAGAGTGCTCCCAAAATACATTAGTTTTTAAACACAAATCAGCTATAGTAGAACTTGAGGTGGGATGCGTTCTAGGTCCTTGGTATCGCTTTTCCAGGCGAATGTTCCTGATGGTATACTCCATTGCTTGCTACTTGTCGAACTCTGAATGGTCCTTCCTAGTTGGTAGAGAACTTCCCTTCTCTTAGCCTTGCCTCACTTCTCATCCTCCACACTAAATCTCTAGCATGAAAACTTCTCGGTTTAACCTTGGAGTTGTACTTTCTCCCAGCCCTTCTCTTGCTTGCTTCTTCCATCACTCGAGCTTTGTCTCTCAGTTCACAAACTAAGTCCAAGCCGGCCATAAGGCTCTCGTAATTAAGCTTTAGATCAAACATTTCCCTGCGTAGGCTAGGCTCTCCAAGTTCTACTGACAATATAGCGTCTGAGCCATAGGTGAGGCTGAATGGAGTCTCTTTAGTTGAAGATTATGGTGTGCACTTGTATGCCCATTGTAAAATATGTTATGGCTAAGTTTAAGAGGGGGGGAGGGGGTGAATTGAACACTTGAAAACTTTTCGCAAACTGTTTGGAAAATGAATAATTTTTATGGAAACTACTAAAGATGATATGTTCAGCAAACAACAAAGGTTCAAAAGCAATTCCAGCACAATGTCAATCAACCAGATACAGTAAACTGTAACAAGAAAAATACATAGTATACTGTAAAGTTAGTTATGGAAAAGTTGAATCAAGAAATCAAAGAATTAGTTCAGTTTATAAAGATTTACTGATTAAAGAACCTTTTATTAACCAATACAAACTAGGTTAAGTGTATTAAAACAGTCTTTAATCAATAACAATGAAAGATTGAGTTTTCTGGAAAAACGAACTGATAAACAGTAAACCCAGTAGATTGCTAAACTGTAGATTTACAGAAAACTGATATACTGGTTATTCACAGATTCAAAGCAGTTCATATTAGACTGTTAAAATGGAATAAATGATTTTAGATTGTTGCTAAAAATGTTTTTAGAAAAATGATGAAGTTATTCAATTAGCAAGATTCACTTAATTCTGAAAATTCAAGAAAATCAGCAAGAATTAGCAAGAACACTAAAGAGAGAGAGCAGGAGAGAATCAGGACACAGTAGATTTTTATACTAGTTCACCCAACAACTGGACTACGTCCAGTCCCTTACACACAGTAAGGATTTCACTAAACTGATCAACCTAATCACGTTTATAACACTTGCCTACAGCAAGAAAACACTACACTCTGCAGCCAACCATTGTTGAACCTACAGCAGACCAAGAAACACTACAGAATCCATTATGTGCTTCAAGAACTCTCTTGCTGAAACCCACAACAAGTCACAGTTATACAGAGTCCACTGTATAACCCAGAAACATCTCACTGCACCCCGTAGTAGACCCCTGCTAAACCCACAGCAGAACAGGAAACCACACAGAAACCCATTGTGTGTTTCACGAAGACCCTTGCTGAATCCCACCAGCAAGTCACACCCTATACAGAGCCCACCGTACAGAAAGAATTACCAACCCAGGTAACTCTCAGCAGAATAACCTTCAATACAAAGAAAGATTAACACAGTCGCAGCAATACAAGCACTTCTATACAAAGAAATACAAAGGTAATAAGGAAAGGGTATAGAAGGCTTAGTCTGATGATCGAATCAGTGAAGAAATTGTCTCAGTCAAATGAATGCTCCAGCAGCAGTTCAAGAAAACAGTTCTTGATGAAAAAGTTGATTGATCTTGATCACTAGACTCAAGGGTGCTTTAGCTCTCTTTGAAATCTCAAATGTTCTTGCTCAGAAAATGTTTAGAATGATTTTCGTAACTTTCAAAAATTTCGCGCCAGTTATTTATAGATAACTGTCATTTAAAAATTCAGTCGATTGATTTTTCAAATAGTCGACTGTTTTTCTCCAATTAGTTAAAGCAGTTGTTCAAAACGCAAGTTTTGATTTTAATGATTTCTAAAAACTTTTGTTAATACAGAAAATACTTGTGGAGCTTATCCTTGATTAAGATTGCAAGCATCACTGATTAGACCTCAAACTTACCCCACAACACACACTCCTAAGTTCTAGACCAAGTCTTCAATCTTCATGAAATGTTCATGCATTCCACATATGTTCATGAGGTCTTGAACATCTCCACTTGGTTGGCTTCATCAAATCATCACAATAGCCCACTGGTGCTAACACCCATAGTGCTTCCAGTAACTCTTCGTTCCACCTTCCTTTACCAGTTCCCAACCTTTTCTTAAGTTCATTCAAGATAACTTTTTTTTCGCATCTTCAACCTGCCCATTGGTTTGTGGGTGTTCCACTGAACTGGTGATGGAGCGGATTCCCAACCCTTTGTAAAAATCTTGAAGTCCCTGGTCGATAAACTGTCTTCCATTGTCTGAAATGATAGTATTTGACAACCCGAACCTGCATACTATGTTTTTCCATACAAAGGATTGAACCTTGTTAGTTGTAATAGAGGCCAAGGGTTCGACCTCTATCCACTTAGTGAAATAATCAACAACGACTAGAAGAAACTTACGCAGCCCTTTTCCAGGGCTGAATGGGCCGATGATGTCAATTTCCCACTGGGCAAAGGGCCATGGAGAGCTCATATGGTGTAAAGTTTATTGTTTAGTCCTCAACACATTACTAAATTCTTAGCACTTTTGACACTTCTTGACATAGACTGCAAAGTCACTCTCCATAGTTGGTTGGCTAGTAGTACCCGACACTTAATGCTCTTGTTGCCATGCTGCGTCCTCCAAAATAGAGACCACAAATTCCCTCATGTAGCTCGACCATCACGTACTTGGCTTGATTTTTGTTGATGCATTTCAACAACGGTCTTGAATAGTTTCTTCTGTATAACTCTTCCCCTATCAGTGTATACCTCACACACTTTCGCTTCAGAGGCCTCTTTCGCTTGAGAGGCCTCTTTGACCTCTTCACACGTTCCATCGTTTAGGAAGTTAATGATTGGAATCGTCCAACACTCTTTGTTTTCTTCAATAGCCATGACCTCCTCTCCAACAGCTATGTTTGGCACTGGAACTGTCATCTGTATGACTAAATGGTAGTGGTTCTTATTTTTGGTGCTTGCAAGTTTTGCGAGTAAATTGGCTCTTGCAGTTTGCTCTCTTCTGATGTGTTTCACCTTTGCTTATTTAAAGGTTGAGAGGAGATTCAACACTTTTTGATAATATTGCTTCATCATATTGTCCTTGACCTGGAACTCTCCGGTCAGATGGTCGACTGTCAACTTTGAATTGCTCCTACATTGGATCTCCTCTACTCCCATCTCTAGCTAAATTTAAACTTCCAATTATGGTCTCATATTTGTCTTGATTATTAGTAGTTTTAAAATCAAACCTTGGTGCAATGGTAAGCCCTTCTGGTCCTTTTAAGATGACCCCGACCCCACTTCCTTTGGTGTTTGATGCTCCATCTACATAAATTAGCTAGACATTGGAATCGTATAGGTCCTCTTGGTTCATAAGTGATTCCGAATTTTGACTGTTTGACAGAACAACCTATAATTCTCCCTACAAGATCAGGTTTTGTCAATACCTTTCTAATGGGGTAGTCAATCTTAACCACAATTGGGTGGTTTTGGAAGTCAACTCTCATTCTTCTCGCTGTGTAGACAAGTGCCAATGGTTGCTTGTATTTGCATTTTGCGGAGTAGGCAACTTCTGTAGAGATGGGATGAGGTCGACATTTAATGCCTCCTCCGAGATCCGTCCTTTGTTGACGTTGAGGGGAGTGTAGTGAGAAAACTTGGGAGGTCTCGTTGCTCTTTTCTTTGCCTTTACCTCTATTCGTAGTTTCTCTGGCTTAAGCGTGGTTTCGAAACTCACAAAGTTCCTCCAGTTCCATAAATTTGGCGACTCTGCATCTTAACTCATCGAGGTCGTAGGCTGGCTTCTTGCATAAGCTTTCTACAAATGGCCCTGGGCGGAATGTCGCTATCAAATGGTGCAAAGAAACATTTGGATCCAAATTTTTGATCTGAAGAGTCAGCTTCCCGAACCTCTCCATGAAAGCTCTCAGGGACTCTCCTTTCTCCTACCTTACATTGATCAAAGCTATAGAACCGACATGATTGGTTGGTTAGTGGTGAACTGAGTACTAAACTTATTGACAAGCATATCAAAGCTAGCAATGGAGTAAGGGGGCAAGTGGGTAAACCAACTTAGGGCTGCCTCCTTCAGTGACGTGAGGAAAACGTGACAAGTGTAAAGGCTTACTTGGTTGGAAAAGATGTTGATGTGCTCATTTAGATCTATAGTGCCATCGTAGGGCTCAATATTTAATTCCTTCCAACGGAAGGATTAATTGACGTCCATGATTCTGTCTACAAAGGGATGCCTACGACTTCCCTTTACGTACTGAGCGCATCAGTTTCATGCGTCGTAGAATGGCGTTTTGATCCTCTCAGTGCATGGATTTCTTCTTCACTCCTGAGCCTTAATTCGTTGATGTCTTCTTCATTTTTTTATTGTATGGCTCCATCTGCTCCTACAGAGTAGCTAGCATGGCCATGGGATCGTTTTCCATGTCGTTGTGCACCTGTCTTTGGTCTTGGAGTTTGCTTCGCGTTCACACCGTTAGAGTTCAGTCTGCGTACCTCTCGGCCCCACGATGGACGCCAATTGTTCTTACAGAGCCTAGAGGTCGAGGACAATAAATGTTCTTGCGGAGCCTTAAGGCTGAGAACAAGACTTCAAGGTGTCAACTACACTTGTGTCTCTACGAATCTCTGATATCTGGTAACTAGGATGATGGGGGAGGTACCTACCAAAGATATTCCGATGTTCAAATTATTCTTACATATCCTAGAGGCTGAGAATAATAAATGTTCTTACGGAGCCTTAAGGCTGAGAACAAGACTTCAAGGTGTTAACTGCACTTGTCTCTCTACAAATCTCTGATCGCTAGTGACTGGGATGACGATGGAGGTACCTACCAAAGAAACTCCGATGTTCTAGCTAGTGTTCAGTTCTCAGAGGTTGATAGTATTGATTGGGATTGTAAAAATTGTCCTTCTCTCTTTTCTTGTTCATCCTTTTATACTAGCATGTGTGATGATTGCTTCTCAAGCAGAGAAAGGTGTGTAGTCTCTCCTGTCAGAGTGATATCCTTCTTTTGCATGCTGTGTTAGGAGAAGACGTGTAGCTTCTTTGTTAGGGAAACTACCCTTCTTCTGCCTGTTGTGTCAAGGGAAGACGTGTAATTCACTCAATCTTACCCTTTTCTGGAGGGAGTGCGTCGCTTATTGAAATTTGTTGTTGTGTCAGAAGTCAGGCATTTGTTAAAGGTTGTCGTATACTTGTCAGCCTATGCGTATTATGCAGTAAGTGACTTGTGGGTATGGCTGATAACTTGTTGTCATAAGGACTGTCACATTCTCGAATGGCTGTATAGTTCAGTAAACAAAAATACGGTGACAATTTTATAAATATTTGAAGAGATATTACGTCGGTTCACACAAACACGACGTAATATGACATATTCTATGTCGGTTTCCCAAATACCTGACGTAACAAAAGACTGGAAAAATTAAGATACAGAATTTGAAATTTTTGTTGGATTGAAATATATACTATTAGGAGCTCCCAACCGACATAGTAGGTATCCATACTATCTCGGTTGGAAGCCCTCAACCGATAAAGTATCTCCTTGTTAGAGTGGAAATTGAAATTTGTACATTTCATTTAAGTTTGAACATTAATTTATATATTTTAGAAAATATATAAATTAAAATTTAATTTATATATTTTCTAAAGTATACTTTAGGTAATATTTTTTTATTGAAAAGAGTGAGAATATTATGGTCTCGTATCATCACAACTGAAAATAGAAACTAATTAGTATTCAATTAATTTTAATTATTTGATTATTTATTTATTATTTTAGGATCCTAAATAATTTTATACAGTATTTTTCTAAAATGATATTAGCATATGTAAGACCTCCTCTCGACTATATACAATACAAAGAAATATATTTTTAATTTGTCATATTTTTAACAAAATGATCAAATATTATATTTTACCAAATTCAATTTGCAATTACGTTTCTCACTAAAATTTTTACTGTGAACAATCAAATATTTCCATTAGACAAATAATATGATCCATCATGTAGATACTAATTTGGTGTAACTTTTTATGGTAAGATGGCTTAGTTCAAAATATTTTCTAACAATTTATAGACACTACCAAATTTTGATTAAGTAAAATTTCGACACAAAGTTAAAATTTTGAAGAATATGATAAAAATAAAAAAATTAAAAATGAAAAAAAAAACTATTATTTATCATGAATATTAATAAAACAAACTAAAATAATGATCAACGTTGATGAGGGGTTAAGACTAATTTTAAAATAACTCGAAAAATAAAAACGATTGTTCGTGAAAAAATGTTTGCCTAAAATTGATAAAAAAAATAAAAATTAGAATGTTCTTACGACACTGTGTCTTGGAATTCTCTAATGAGATTAAGGTTTTTAAAAACCACATATAAAAAATTTGAATTTTATAAATCATTATTTGGCATGAAATCAATGATTAGTATGAAGGAGTTTTAGAAAATACTTCGTGGTCTATTAACATCCGGAAAAAGATTAATTTTTGGAAGGAATTACGGTGTTCTACAAGCTGTATTCCATTGTCTCTTAGGGTTTTACAAGAACAGAATTAAGTTATATGAAAAGGTGTCCCATATTTGGAATGGTTGTAGCTGGACTCTATCTTCTTCTCTATACATCATTTCTAGTCTTGATAATTTGTAGAGCATTTTCATATCTCATTCTCTTGATACTCCTAGTTGATCGAATTTTGGATAGCATAGTCGGAAGGTTGGCAGGGATTTTTTTCTCATCTTCTTATGGTTTCTGTGATTAGGAGAAGTGGATATGCTCAAATACTATTCTTACTAAAACTTTACTCCTTTCTTACTAAAACTTTAGTCCTTTGAAACTTGTTTCACCACATATTAGTCGGAGGTGCACAAGAGGGTTTCTCTTTATGTTCCATGTTATAGAAATTGGCTTGACTTCAACAAGTCCTCTCTGGTATGTTTCTCTTTTCACTTAATAATTTTATTTATTTCTTAAATCTGCAGTTACCTCGTGGTCAAACAATTCAGTTTACTTACTCCTTGTGGATAATTTTGAGATTGATAAATCATGTTAGGTTCTGACAAAGTATAACTATACACATCATTATTTATACTACCAAAGATATATCAAGGTTGTCAGGTAATGTTTCTAAAAATTTTATGAATAATGATATATGATTGGCTTTTATGAATAATGATATATGATTGGCTTGTTTTGAAGTTCTTTGAGATCAACACTAGGGCCAATAAATGAACTTCATCTATCCAGTCATTTGAAAATACTTGATGTATTGGATTAAAGTCAATACTGATGACATTGTTAAAGGTTTCCTTAGGTTTGTATCTTGTGGTGATATTTTATAGGAAGTTGAGATAAGTACATTGACAGCTATAGTTCTTTTGTACAAGTTTACAAATCTTTATATGATGACATTATAAAAGATTATGAGAGTATTTTACCTATTGAGCTCTCTTGGACTGCCTGGTATAACATTACGAAAAAGTCACATATTTCATATAGAAATTATATACAAATTTGCATCCATATGTAAAATCAGCATTATATACAGATTCGTATCCATATATAAAATCAACATTACATACAAAATTTTACATATAGATTTGCATTAAAAATATTACATACGGATTAAATCTTACACTACTAAAAAAATCGTTAATAGTGACCCAAAATTCAGTCATTAAATGACCAAAATCGATCACCGATTAAAATAGTGACCGATTTAGTGACCAAATGTGTCAGTTGCTATTTTGCTGATCGTTAATGTGTACACTAGTAGTAAATCAGTCTTTAACGTCTAAGCATAAAGACGGTTAAAAGCGAAAACGATGTTATCAAAAACGCGGTGGCATTTTTGTAAATAAATGAACATTCATAATGTCGGTTGGAGAAAAACTAACATTATGATGTGAACACCACGTTAGTTAACCAACAAAATTGACGTGGAGAAGACAGTAAAAAATAAAAATTTTAAATTTTAAAATTTTAAATTGGCGGGTGAGCCACCACATCAATTATAGACTTCTAACCGACATGGTGTATACATCCATGATGTCGGTTCTGGGAGTCCTACCAACGTCATGTTCACTCTGATAATTTGGTCAAAAAATTGGATAAAATTAGGGTTCAGTACAACGTCGGTTAGAAGCTCAGAACAGACGTGGTATTGCCTGTTTTAACACAGTCCATGCATTTTCACTTACACTTTCTTCTCCCTCCATTGAGCGTTGCACGTTCTCTCCTGCACTATTTTGACGTCTTTTTGCTTCGTTTCGAGCTCCTTAGGTTCTCCATTCAGCTCCATTTCACTCTTAGTTCTTCATTTTTGTTGAGAGCTTTGTTTGAACAGTGACATCTTCATTTTAAGCTCTGTTCGAGGTACCCTTCGTTTGAAGCTCTTTTAGTTGTTCTTTTCTCCTCGATTTTCGTTTGCTTTCACTCATTGTGGTTATTCATTGACATTTTGTTTGTGTTTTGTAGTTTTGGTAGTGTTCATTTGCAAGCTTTTTGGTGGTCTCGGTTGAATGCTTGGTTCGACACCCCTTGCCTCTTCTCTTTGCAAGATGTTAGCAATTTTGTAAAATTCATTAAAAATAGTTAGAAATTTATTTTTGACCCAATTTTTTTATTACCATCTTGATTTAGGATATATTTGATGATAGATTTCTTACAATGTATAGGTTTATCATAGATTTAGGGTTTCAAAAATTTAGGGTGAAAAAACTTCAAACGGCCATAACTTTTGATAGAGAGCTCGGATTGATACGCTCAAAAAATGAAAGTTGCTCAAAATGGGGTAACGAAGCTCTTGGCCAACAACAAAAGGCGGTTGGGCCTTCGAAAATTTCAAAATTTCATCGTTTAGGGTTTCTTTTTTAGTTTTTGTTATTTTTCATCCATTTTTTTATATTTTAGCCTTTGATTTAACATATCTATACTTGGGAGAAAATTCTAAAATTTTTTGTGGTGTTTTCTTGTATCGATTAGAGATTTATCAACCCATATTTTTTTTTTAAAAAATGACAACACCACGTCAATTTTAGCCAAACAACCGATATGGTGGGACAACACCATGTCGGTTTTAGCCAAACAACCGACGTGGTGTTGTCCACCATGTTGTGTTGTGTGTCATTGACGTCGGTGTCTTGTTTAAACCGACGTGGTGGTGCATTACATGACGTCGGTTGTTGAACTGATGTCTTCTTTAATGTCTCCTTGGTCAAAGTCGATTCGCGACCCGTCAATAAAGGCCTCCCAGAACCGACAACATGGACCTTTTTTCCACTAGTGATAGTGACTGAATCAGCGACTCATTCTGTGATCGAATCTCTGATTGAATCTGTGACTGAATTAGTCACCAATTCATTGACTGATTTTAAAAATTTGTGAATGTTATTTTTAGTTATAAAAAGAATATTATTTTTACATTTATTATTCTTATTATCATTTATACTATTTTTATCTATACTTTTATTATTTTTATTACCTGTCAATAAGATTTTGGATAAAATACAGCAAGGGGGAGTTGAACCCAAAACCTCTCAATAGCTTGAGAGAGCCTATAATCATCAAACCAAATCTTTTTTTATGTCATGTTACAATTATTATTATACTTATTATTACAATTACAATTATAATTATAACTGAATCAGTGACCGATTTTGTAACTGAATCTGTGACCCAAAATGTGTGATCGAATTAGTGACTGGAATCAGTGACCGAATTAGTGACTGAAATCAGTGACCGAATCTGTGACCAAATCAGTGACCAGATCAATAACCAAATTTGTGACCGAATTATTAGGTCCTATTTATATTATTTAGAGAATTTATTATAAAGTTACAAAAATAGATTATAATTACAAAGCATTAAGATCTTCACCCAAAGATTAAACCATATTAGTGGAAGAAAGTCTACAAACTCCTAAAAGATTAAGTCATGAAGAAGCAATAAGAAGAATTCTAGAGGAATGGATATTAGAAGATATTATAGAAGAACTAAAAATATATAATACCCAAATAAGAGAAATAGTTCAAGACGGTACATATATAAGGTTAAGAATGAATAGATCATCATCGTTAAAAATAAATGAACCACAAATACTTCATTAAGGACAACCATCTACGCATTAAGTACATAATTCCACTCTAAATTTAGATTTAAGAGCACTAGATAATATTACTCCCATAGTTAGTAAACCATTATACATAGAATCTAAAAAAATTTGAATCTCCTTAATACTCTCCTACAACATCACAAATATTAAGTACATTAAATAAAGAAGAACCCTTCGAAATAGATAAAAATTGGATAAGACAATATTTTTGGAGCAGAATATAATAAGGATTAAAGAGAATGGTATTTTAAGACCTATTCTAAAAAAGAATCTGAGGATTTTAGAATAGAATTTTATAATTACATTGATTGAAAATGAGATAAATTTATATTTCTTTGATTGGTTTAGAAATTATAGTCAAGAACATAACTTAGAATATCCATTTAGTAATAAAGAAATATATCCATTAGAAAAGGTAACTAGTACATGGGAAACTATGAATAATGAAACCATAAAATCTGAATATCCACCATTACAAGCAATAAAAATACAACATTTAGCCGACTTAGAAATAGAAGCCAGTCCATATAAAGATATTAGGAAATAAGACCCATATAGAAACAAAAGATATTAAAAAATTACATTCACAAATTAATTATTCTAATGCAATTTTAACTATTATGACAAAACAATTAACTAGAATGGAAAACTCCACATCCTCGTCATATCATAAAGAAGTTCCCAGTAGTTCAAGACCTATAAAACCAATATACAAATTATGTAATGTCCCACAAAAAGAATTAAATGCTCTTAAACTAAAAAGTGATATAGATATGAAGATAGATGAATTAGAAAGAAAACTAGAAGAATTAAATAAAATTTTATTAATAAATTAGAGTTAAATAAAATAAAAACTTATCCAAAACATAGAAATTATCATAATAGACCTACCCCCTACAGATATACAAGAAAGTAATGCCTATAGAAAACTCAAATATAAAAAAACTCAAGAAAAAAGATAATGTTTGTTGGAAATATGGTAGACCAGGTCATTATGCAAATAGTTGTAAAATAGCTAAGAAAGTAAATCAAATAGAAGATGAAGAATTAAAGAAAAAAATATTAAATATTCTCATAAATTCAGAATCAGAAGAAATTGATAATACATTAGAGGAAGAAGAAAGTGAACTAGAAGTAGAACAAATAGAATGAGATAATAGTACTGAATATTCAAAAGAAAGTGAAGAAGATTATTGTTTAGGTGCATGATTATGTAGTTGTGAAAACTGTATCAGTGATAAAAATATAAATATGTTAAATAAAGACCAGACAAATACTTTAATTTCTATCATAGATAAATTAGATGACCCACCATTAAAAGATGAATTTTTATCACAACTAAATAATTTAATCACAAAAAGTGAAGAAGTACGAGAACAAATAGAACCCATAAATATGGAAGATATTTATAAAAGATTAAAAGTTCCTAATCAAAATATTATTATAAAAGATTTACAAGAAGAAATAAAAAATCTTAAACAAGAGATACAATTATTAAAAGAAAATGATATTTCATTAGAATATAGATTATTAGAATTAGAAGGAAAAGATATAATAAGGAATCAAAGTAAAGTAGAGTTAGAAACAAAAACCTCTAATTATGAAGCAGAAACATCAAATAACAATTATATAAATTTATTAAGTTTAATTACCACTCATAAATGACATATTGAGATAAAGCTAGTAATAAAAGGAGAAATATTTAATACTATAACACTAATAGGTTTAGGAGCATATGTAAATTGTATACAAGAAGGATTAATACTAATGCAATATTAAGAAAAAATATTAGAGAAAGTAACCGGTGCAAATGGTTCTAAAATGAATATTCAATATAAGTTTTCTAATGCAAAAATTTGTAAAGGTAAAACATGTTATAATACCTCCTTTGTATTAATAAAGAACATGAATGCTTGTATGGTATTAGGAACTCCATTCTTAACATTATTATATCCTTTTCAGGTTACTAAAAAAAGGTTAGTAACAAATACCATGGGTAAAGAAATATGTTTTGAATTCATAAAACCTCTTAGAACTAGAAAGTTAAATTTATTAAAAGAATCTTCAATATCATATATAGAAGGTAAAAGAAAAAAAATAAATTTATTAAGCAAAGAAATAAGATTTAAAACAATATAAGAACAACTTAAGAATCATAATATTCAAACCATCATAAAAGAATATGAACAAAAAAATAGAAAAAGAAATTTGTGAAACAAATCCTACTAATTTTTGGCATAGGAAAAAATATATTGCTGCATTACCTTACATAGATAATTTTGATGAAAAGCAAATTCCTACTAAAGCCAGACCTATACAGATGAATCAAGAATATTTAGATTATTCTAAAAAATAAATTCAAGAATATTTAGATAAAGGATTAATAAGACCATCAAAATAACCCTAGAGTTGTTCAAGATTTTATGTTATGAAAGCTTCAGAACTAGAGAGAGGAGCTCCAAGGTTAGTTATAAATTATAAACCTTTAAATAAAGTATTAAAATGGATTAGATAACCATTACCTAATAAAATTGATCTAATAAAAAGAATTCATTATGCTACAATATTCTCGAAATTGATATGAAATCAGGATATTATCAAATATCAGTAAAAGAATAAGATAAATATAAGACTGTTTTTGTAGTACCCTTTGGACATTACGAATGGACTGTAATTCCCCGAGGATTAAAAAATGCTCCTAGTGAGTTTCAAAACATTATGAATGCTATCTTTTATCCATATATGAAGTTCTCTATTGTATATTTGGATGATGTATTAATCTTTTCAAAAAATATAAATGAACATAGACAACATTTAGATGAATTTATAAAAATAATAAAAGAAAATGGATTAGTTGTATCAACAATAAAGATAAAAATATTTCAAACAAAAATAACATTTTTAGGATATCAAATATATCAAGGAACTATTACACCAATAAAAAGATCATTAGAATTTGTAGATAAATTTCCAGATGAAATTAAAGAAAAGCAACAATTACAGAGATTTTTAGGATGTGTTAATTATATAACAGACTTTATTCCAAACATTAGAATTATTTGTGCACCACTATATTCAAGACTAAGAAAGAATCCACCACCTTGGAATGAATGTATGACCTCAGCCATAAAACAAATTAAAACCGCAGTAAAGAAATTGTCAAGTTTAGGTATTCCAAACCCTTTAACCTTCCTAATAGTCGAAACTGATGCTTCAAAATTAGGATATGGGGGGATTTTAAAACAAAAAAATTATCAACAAAAGATGTTCAAAATTTGGTTTCAAAGCATATTTTTGCCAGATGACAAGCATTATTATCATGTTTTGATTTTGAAATTGAACACATTAAAGGAAAACAAAAATTATCTTCCTGACTTTCTAACTAGAGAATTCTTACAGGCATTAGAATGAGTGGAACACCCACGTCTAAAGATCAGTACGACCCCCCATTGGGGTCATATAAAACCAATAATCAACATAATTCTCTATTAGAGAAAAACAAAGCTTCATCATCAATTTCATTAAGACCTCAGACTCTCTCATCAAGATCCAATATTACTCTAGCCAGTCTAGTAAAAACACCCACTCCATCATCAAATATTTCCACAAGAAGGTATACTCCATTACAGTACACCAATATCCTTGTAGCACTCAGAGATTTTATTGCCAAACCATCTAAGTTAGTATCTCCACCTATTAACACATAACCTTCTAAACCCTCAAATTTCATGGAAGAATACCTTATCAAGCTAGACAGTTTACCTACCATATCCCTAGAGAATGAATGGATTAAAGAAAGCCTTACCAAAACAATAAAAGACTTATTTCCTAGTACCTTCCATTATCCTCCCCAAAACATACTTAAAAGGAGAACCTTTTATAAATTTATCCTAGTAGACACAGACTCAGTAGAAATATCTCATACCCTAGATAAAGAAGGAATCATTATCTATTCTAAAATAAAAATCCTTCGCACATTGACTCCTTAATAGTGGAACCAACCATTACATAGCACTAAATCCTTTTCCAGACAATTCACTCCCCAGTATTATTCGTATTATAATGACATGGATGCATGGAACAATGTTCTTTATCTTATTCCAGAAAAATACTCATGGTTTATCTGGTTTAAGAAAGGAATTTCAGTAAAATTTCCAAAATGGTTTATTAAATGGTTTAGAGATTTTAGACTTTTACCATTATTATTCCCACAAAAAGTAGCAGAAGTATATAACTATTTCTGGGAACAGTCTATATCTGTGCCTGGATATAGGTTAATATCTTTTGTTGCCTCCTAGTCTATTACATGGATATTAGCTTGGGATTATACCATAACTAATTTGTATGAAGAAGTCGACATAAAATTATTATCAAGAAGATTAAGATTAACATGATGGATATGTTGGTTAGAAACTCCTCACATAACTTCTAAACTTTGTAAACTTTATAATTATATCTAACATATATCTATTTGTATCTCTTGGATTGTAGAATATTCTAAGGAATATTTTATGATATAAGAGTTTTACTAAACTAAGTATTTCTCTATTTCTTCTTCTAATTTATAAGCCTTTCTTTTGTAAATTTCCATTTAAATATTCTTTATATATATTTTTTTCCTGTTTCTTTTTTTCTTGAAGTTCATTTTCTACTTCTTCCTTAGATTCATTTCTAGTATTATTTATATCAGCACTCATGTAGGTTAAATAGTGACAAAAAAGTCACTACAAGTAAAATTTAGCATTTCAAACGGTTTTAACTCCCATTAAGTATGTTACCTATGATTTGATTTTCTTTTGGAAGAGTCAGCGTCGTTAACAGATTATCGGCAGTTTTTACTAACTCCTGGAATAACAATTATTAACGTCTGTTATTTTCGTTGATTTCTAACCCCGGTTATTTCTGACGGTTTCGAATTCCTGTAATTTCCAACGGTTTTAAACCCGTAGAAAATAGATTTAGGTTGAGTTCAAGAGGGGGGGTGAATTGAACTATTAAAAACTTTCAAAAACTTTTCGCAAAATACTAGAAAGTGTTAAAGATTCAAATTAAGATTCTTTATCAATTTACTGATCAATGAATTTGAGAATTACACAACAAAACTCAATATATTCCGGAACATATTCAAATATCTAGTTGATCAAACAATATCAGAAACAGAAGAGGAAGCAATCAGTTGATTACAAAAAGGTGTTCATATAGAGAATTCAATCCAGTAGATACACAATAAACACAGTGAACAACAAATCAATCACTCAGTACAACAGTTCAGATAAACTACTAATGATCAAGAAACAACAATTTAAATCAAGAAAATATATTTTTAGAAATTTTATCACTGTCAAAAGTTTCACTATAGCAGAGGTGAGAATACTAAGTCGATTTTGTATTTTAATTGATCGAAATTTTTAATTTGAAATTTAATCACATTCAAATATGTTAAAATCAATTGCCTACAAGATTGTTAATAAAAAACTTAGGTTAAAAGTCACTTTTTATTGATAGCCTAGAAAATCAATCGATTGATTTTACATTCAATTGATTATTTTTATCAGCATATCTAATTTCCCGTACAGAACTAGTTCACGATTTTCAAGGAGTTCAAGAATAGTAAGAGATCACACAATTTTTATACTGGTTCACTCTTTTTCAAGAGCTACGTCTAGTTTCTTTTTCACACAAGCAAAGATTCCAATAATCAATTAAAGATTACAAGGAAACACAAGTTAAAGACCGAATCTTGCACCTTACAAGATTGATCAAAAACCTTGTGCAACACCCCATTGCATAGCTACAAAAACCACTATAGAACCCATCTAGAAGCCCTATCTAGATGAAAAACCAACACCAATTACACCTACAAACCCTATGTAGATGAATTACAACACACATGATTACAACTCAATGATCACATCAAAACAAAACCTACAACCTATAAAGAAAGGTAAGAACCACTTCCCTGAACACAAAGGCTGCTGTAATGATGCTTCAATCACTCAAAACCATACAAGATTAACTCTAAGATTGACAATCGAGGTTGTTCTTTTGAAATCTTTGAAAAATATCCCCACCAAGAAGCTTTCTTGCTCATCCCGTGCTCTCTTAGTTGAAATACTCAAGTATTTTCAAAATCTGAAATATGGAAAAGCTTGCCCGAAAGTTGCACAACCTGTTCTTATATAACAATTCTGCACTTAAGTGATATCAATTAGTTGTTTTTCAATTCAATCGATTGATTTTACTAAAGTATAATTCAATTCATTGATTCTGAAAAACAATCAACTATTTTTTGTGTAGTATTAAAATTTTTCATAAAGTTTATTTTTAAAACAAATTTACACTTGATTCATTGGAGCTCTTGCATATTTTTATCATGATGAAAGCAGACAAGCAACACACTAATTCTAAGACTAAAAAACAAACCCAAATTAATCTTCAAAATTGGATTGATTCATCAAGTCTTCAAGCTTGGATTCTTGCCAACAAAAATGTCTATAATGATAAATATATTTTCAAACAATTAATTAGCAAAACTGTAAAAATTATTAAAACACACATAAAATAAGTAAGTTAATACACTGAGAAAAGTAATTTTCTCTATCTATCACTCAATATTGAGATAATGACATCATTAACAGAAAATAACGCAAAATCCTCAGAAGATGCTTCTCTTTCAGTTGAGATGTCTTTGATTAAGTAGCTAGGATCATGCAGTAGAGGCAATGCATTTTCATTGCTCAAGAGTGTGACTATTGATGTCATGTTTGGTCTATCATTAGGATGATGTTGCACACATAAAAGGTCAATATGAATGCAACGTAAGGCCTCATATAGAATTAACGAGTCCTCCATATTAGCATCAATAAATTGTGTTGGATGTCCTTCCTTCCATAATCTCCATGCCTAAAACATTTTAAAATAATAGTCATATATTGCTTCATTACTTTAAAATAGTGGTCATATAAGAAAAGAAAAACAAAGTATATCACTCACATGCCCAATAAGATTATTGTAGTCATTTGGATGGAAAAGTCTACTATTTTTCTGGCCACTTACTATCTCTAGCAATAATACACCGAAGCTAAACACATCCGATTTTATGGAAAATATTCCGTCAAATGCATATTCAGGTGCCATATAGCCACTACAAGAAGTTACAAAAGAGTTAATTAAATAAGTGATCACCATGTAATGAGATTTTCTCACAAATAATTATACTTACTATGTACCAACTACTTTACTCGTTTTTCCTTCAATTTGATCACCTCTACACATTCGAGCTAAGCCAAAATCTGAAATTTTTGGATTCATTTCACTACCCAATAAAACATTACTTGCCTTAAGATCCCTATGTATGATCCTTAACCTTGAGTCCTGGTGAAGATAAAGTAACCCTCGAGCAATTCCATTTATAATGTTAAAACGAGTAGGCCAATCCAGAAATTTGCTTATATCAGAATCTGTGAAATTTCATGGTTATCTTATGAACAAAGTTAGTAAAAATAAAATAAAATCCTACGTCAAGGTAAAATAGATTTCGAGACACTAACCGAAAAGAAAAGTGTCTAAGCTTTTGTTGGCCATATATTCATATATAAGCAATTTCTCATCACCTTGAATGCAACATCCAAGAACTTTAACAAGATTTCGATGTTGGAGTTTGGCACATAAAATAACCTCATTTTTAAATTCTTTCAATCCTTGTTGAGATGTTTGTGAAAGTCTCTTAATAGCCAATTCTTGTCCATCTAGTAGTGTTCCCTATACACACAACATATGCGAAAAATAAAGTTCTAAGAAAAAATTTAAAAGTTTTGAGATTAATGGTTTCCTTCTTACAAATAAGTACGTTGCTCAATTACCTTGTATACTGGTCCAAAACCACCTTCGCCAAGCTTATTGCGATTTGAGAAGTGATTTGTGGCACGTGTTATTGAGGCAATGTCAAATAACGGTAGCTCAAAGTCTTCTTGATTTTCATTGGGTTTTGCTTTGATTCTACTCATGATCTCTTTTATAACCCAAACAAAGTGGATGAGCAAAATTATATTCCAACTCGTGATAATAACAACTATTTTATTTGGTAACTAAAATTATTCTCTAAATAAATGTTTTATTGTAGTGTATGTATTTTATTCTTAATTGAAAACCTTTCATTTAAACAAAATGTTAATAATTTGGGGTAATATTTTTGCATATATATGTATAAATATATATGTATAAATATATATGTATAAATATATATGTATATATATATATATGTATAAATATATATATATATATATATATATATATATATATATATATATATATATTTTTATATATATATATATATATATATATATATATATATATATATATATATATATATATATATATATATATATATATATATATATATATATATATATATATATATATATTTGTATGTATATGTCTATGAAAAGCATGATCTCGCACTTTTCTTTGATTTCAAATTGAATGGAGACAGGTGGTGTTATGAATGTTTAGATTGGCATTCCAAATATGACTTTGTTTTCCCATCAAAAAACTACGAAAAAGACAATGCATTAAAGTCTTACCTTTGAGTTTTGTTTTTCTACTCCAATAAATGAATATGAAAAGAAATAGCATCGCAATAACAGAGGAAACGGTGCTTGCGAGCAAAACCTTCTTTTTCTTTGAGTTATATTTTCCATATTGATCTTCACCAGCTTAAAAAATAGACAAAAAATAAACATAAATGTAAATTGGATATTGAGTATAATCAAGCACACTTTACCTTTAGCTTAAAAAGTGGTAAAATGATCAAATTAGTTTGAGTGGCTTAGCAAATAATGTATAAATTAATTTTAATCCATAAAATAATTTAGTTAGCTCTTTTTTGTCTCATACAGATTAGTATTTGTAAAAGAAAATTACTCTAACCAGAGAAATCAAAATGGAAGCTCATACCTATTTCAGACACCGCCATTCTGATGTACAGATATTGTCCAGCATTTGGAAGGAGTCTTATATCTATCAGATCACCATACCAAATGGCGCACCCACTACCTTCTCCTCTCATGTCTGAATTTGCATAAGCTGTACACGAACAATTTTCCATGCATTTGTTCTTGCATTCCTCCAGTGTCATACTTGCATTAAACCATGACCTTGTAGTTTCTGGTGCTTTCACGTTACTAAACTTTTTAAAGCCATCCTTCTTCTTTTCCCCGCAGCTCCAACTTTGGTTGTGCACACACCCTTGATTAAGTTTCGTCTGGGTCCAATCTTGCGGTGCTTTAGGCTTGTATCCATCTAAACACTTACACACCGGTGCCTCATTAACGTCACAAATCCCAAACGGCCGACAAGTATTATAGATGTCGCATAAATCACTTGGCAACTAAGAAGACACCATCCAGGTTTGATCATCATTATTTCATGTCAAGCGCTGACGAAGATAAAGCGTTTGATTCAACACAAGTCTTGAAATCACTGACTTGTCATTCATGCTATATGTGATGTAATGTCCATCCTTATCGGACACCAACGTGTAGTTCACTACTGAGTTGGAGGAAGAGGGGTTGCCAACGAATTTAGTTCCATCCAATGGACCACTTCTGTAGTACTCAGTTGTGCCCTTGAACAGAACCTCTTCAGGATTGTTGGTAAGTAGAATAGTGCCTCTGAAGTCCCCATGAGAAGGGTCATCCCAGTTTTTCCACGCGGTTAGGCCTCTATTAAGGCCTTTCTTGAAGTCCCATCCCATTTTCATTCCAGGTAGAAACGTGTCTGAAGGATAGTCAAAGCTCTGCCACAAGTAGTTTTCAGGGTTGGTGTCTTTCTCATCTCTTAGAACCAAGTTGCCGGAGTCCAAAATTTGTGCCACGACCACAACCCCTTTGGTCGTTGCGTCTGATGACCAAATAACGGTGTTGTTCTTGTTGACAAGTACGAGGTTGCCCTGTGTGTTTATGCTCAACTTGGTGGAGTTGTCTATGATTGGAGTGTCACGCTTTGCAACCCAAACCACGGTTCTGACAGCTATGTTTGCGTACCAGATTCCTAGATAGCGGTTTGAGGAAGTGGTAGCTGGGGTGAAGAAACCCAACTCAAAGGTTCCATCTTTTGAAACCAGGGTCTTGTTATCTTCAAGTGACTCAAACTGGGTAATGGTGTCTGTTGCGGCTGAAAATTCAGAGAAGAACAAAAGTAGTTTGCAGACAAGGAGAACACTAAGAATGGTCATTTTTACGCGAGTCTCTCCTCACCAATACAGAGGTAGCAACAAACATTGAATTTCGTAATGTATAGTGGCCAATAGAATTTTAAATATTTCAAATTCACCTAACCAGACAAATAAAATTATAATTTAATTTTAATAAATTCTAAAAGCGTGAATATTTAATGTATGAATTGAACTTGGACATACTGTTTAATTAAAAGTACAACTTTAATGTACATGAATAAGGGAGAACTACATGTACAGATAAATCTAAGTAAAACCAGATCTGCGAAGCCAAAATAGTTTTTAATGTCATGTCGAACAATTTACTACAAAATCTTATTAAAACGAGATTGATCTCAATCGAGCGCACTAACTACCTACATTCTCAAATTAGTACAAGGTTAAGTAATATGTCCGTACTAATTGAGGTTCATCTAGGTAGAGACCCAATCCAACTTAAATTGACTTGAATTTAAGTTGGACATGAAAGAGGTAAATAGTACATTCAATACACATAAATTGACTTGAATGTCGGTATATTCCACTTTCCAATCCAAGACATAGTAACTTCTTGAACAATAACATTATGGAATCTATAAGTATAGCAACAACATAGTGAAGAAAGAGAAATGAGAGTAAGAAATGACAATTGTAATAACTAGTTGTTTGGCCACAAATCATAGAGTTTCAGGTAAAAGACCCCTTGTTGATCAAGTACTCTCACAAAGTGTTTATCATGATGGTCGACTTTGACACAACTATGATAGAGCACATAAGGAGAGAGCATAATATTAGGCTCCTACTTATTCTTAAAGTTAACAAATACAAAGAAGAAGAGCCAACATCATTCAGTAATATAGCAAATAATATCCACACTCTAATGTCAACCAAGTCGATAAGTGCCTCTCGATTTTAGAAAATGAATCATGGATGACCCCTGTATGCAAGCACCTTGAAGATGGAGTATGCACTAACATGATCAGAAGACTATGAGAGAAAAGTGTTACCGTTTCATAATCATTGATGACAAGATGTTCAAAAGGAGTTATTTCTTGTTGGCAAGAATCGAAGCTTGAAGATTTGATGAAGCAATCCAAGTTTAAAGTTTGGTTTGATTTTTTTTTTTTTTTTTTTTTTTTAAAATTTT
>Ga0209700_102779_pt1 | contig 34891 bp, 12 predicted proteins | sample SiratroredBW_FD_187528 | JGI IMG/M metagenome (GOLD analysis project Ga0209700, IMG submission 187528) | Root nodule microbial communities of legume samples collected from California, USA - Siratro red BW (SPAdes) (version 2) | ecosystem: Host-associated > Plants > Roots > Nodule | place: USA...
GAAGTTTTTGTTTTTTTTTTTAATTTTCAAACTATAAAAGCCTTGACAATCATTTAATCGATATCTTTTTATAGCAAACCCAGCCTGAAAATATACTAAAATTAAGTAAAATTTATCTGATAACACAATCAAGCTTAGTGATAAACACTAGCTAGTCATTGATTTTGTTTAGCTATCTTCTAGCAAAACATTAATATTTTCTTCTGTTTCTTTCTACAGTTGTAAATGGAAATGTTTCTTATAATACAGTATTAAAACTGAGAATCACAGTATTAAGTTGTTTTACTGGTATAATATTTGGTTCTTAACAGTGTTTGATTGGAACAGTGAAATTGAGAAGACGAACAATAAGGTTGTCCACGTATATAGTGATGGAACAGTCACCAAAATCAGTCACAGATTTCGTCAGCGATCTCAACCAATGCGCGAACGACACTCCCCTTGCTCCACCTTCACGCACTGTCTCATGCAGAGTGAGTGCCAGACTACTTTGGATTTTAGTTGTTGCGTGCAGCACACTTACTTCCAACTATGATTCTCTTCTGTGATTCCATGCAGACTTTTCTACGAAGCACTTCCATGCCTCCAAACTTTTCGATGATTAAGTCACACCAAAGACAACATGTGCATGTGTACAGGCTTATCATGCGTTTCAATCCCATGAAGAATGAAATATTCACGTCCTAAAACTTTGTAACAACCTTGATGTTGTCAACACATTAAATGGATTCTAATTCCAAATCTTAATAAATTTTATGGACTTTAATAATAGGAATCTCGTGACATGTTGATAATTCAAAAGCCCTTTAATTTATTATTGCATATTTTATTCCGTTAACTTTATTTGCACGCATGGCTCATCACTGGTGTTACACTGTTACCTTATATATTTTACTTTTTACGCTGCTCGCACATGAACCAATGTCCCCCACGCTTACTAATTTTCCGCGTGTTCAATCGAAAATTAGCTCGTTCTGATTTTTATAATACTCAAACATGCATGACCAAACTTGAATGTGGTTTTTTTAATCTGTGATTTGTCTGCATTAACTTGTTAAATGATAAAATAAAATAAAATAAAGGGAAAGGGGTAAGAGGAGGAGGAGAAGCATGGGACCTTGTCCTTGTAAACTGTGACTGACTACTGTCTATTGTCCCATTATCGATTGGTTAGCTTCCATTTTCAAGAAATAATTTCACGACGTGTCGAGTACTCGAAACACACAAATGCCTCATGAAAATGACAGCGAAGGGGCTCCGAGATTACTTAATGGACATCCTTTGTCTTGTTCCTACGAACAGGAATGGTGCTTGCTTATGTACGATGTGCTTTATTTAATGACTCGCCTTAAATAAACCCATGGCCAAGAACAAGCCTAATTCTATTCTACTACAGTCGGCATTCCCTCCTTGATTTTAGTGACAGAAAACTTTAAGAAATAGAGAAAGAAAAAATTATGTTTCACCATGTATCTACGTGCTATACGTGTCTTGGTTCATGCCACATATGCATACACATCTAGTGTTATAGATGGTTTGATTATTTAGATCATTCCTAGGACCTAAACTGATTAATAAGACCCAACTTGTCTCCTAATGTATTCAGCACCCTTTGGAATTGTATTTGTTCGTACGCACTACACATGTGAAAGTTAGAGTGGCTAAAGTGGGTTCTCGGTGGATTTATAGAAAAGTATCACTTTGAAGTGGCACTTTTTCTACATGAAATGTAGTTAGGAACGGAATAATTGAAATCAAAGATGGAGAGAATGCTTTTGTTCCTAAAGGAATCTGCAAATTGGTACCAGTAAATGCTATAGAAACACCTTTCTCTACCTTTTGGCTAAGATCAAGTAAATGTCATGGAAAAGAGACAACTAAAAGTTGAATCAAAAGCAGATTTTGCTCTCAACTCATTTCATTGTGATTCTCTCTTTTTCTTCTACCAACATTGATGAATCACTATTTTTATATATGTGAAAATAATGTGAGTCACTAACATTTGCTGGTTTAAGAAAAGCTTATCCAAATGACCTACGTCAAGAACGGATAACGACGGAGTAAAATCACTATAATTTATGCATTTTGCCAGACCACTCATCAAATCCCAAGAACTTGCCCACTAGCTACTAGTCCGTCTTTCAGTTTTGTGGGATGTCACCACGAAACAACACTGCTTTTACAAGCACTTCACTTTAGTCAACATGTTTTCCATTTTTAAGAAGAAAATTACTTTTTTATTTGAAATACAATTTAATGCAATAACCCAGTTGGGATCTATCCTTTTTCTTGATGAATGGTGATCTCCATCTACAAAAGAGAAATAAAAGTTACCAGCTTCTTAAAACAGCTATAACATACATGACTGAGATTCTTTTTTTCTTGATTAATAATAATTTCTATTTACAAGGAGTAAGAGAAAGATTATTGTAACTATATAAAGAATATTTCGATTATACTTTTAATGATGTTCTATATCTTTATATTTTTGTACTCATGATAATAGTCTAAGTATTATTAGTTATGTTGAACGAAGGGAGTCTAATACATCTCGGAATAAAAACTTATTCGTATAATCCATTTCTTGTTGAAGAAAAATATGAACTTAATAATATTAAGCAGATAAGTATTGTTTAACTTTTTAACACCCTCCATTATTGACGTGCGTAATATAGGAAATACAAGCTGTAATTACGAGTTTTCCTAGAAGGTGTTATGATGATATGGACCGACATAACAGGGCGAAATCGATTTCTTATAATTAAACCATGAAAAGAAAACAAAGAGTTGGGAATCTTCATCTCAACATAGGAATAAAACAAAAGAATGTCACTTCCATCTTAGTTTCTTTGCGAAAAGTGGGGAATAATATTTCTTATATTAGAAAAATGTCATGTCATTTCGCATTGGCGGCACCTTATTCAATTTTCTTACGAAAGTGCAAATGAATTTTTTTATTAATCAAAGGTAGTTAAACTTCAAGAAATGCAGACATTAAAGTTGAAATGTTAGCATCGATAACGCCACTGCCTTAATTTGAGTGGGAAATAGTAACATTTATTTGAAAACATTTTGTATTTTCATTCCGAAAATATATTCTATTCGAAATAATTGGTGTTGACTTAATCCATGTCATTCCATAATTTCTTAGCTTTATTCCTATAAGTTAATATTTTAATATTTATGATGAAAGAATAAATGTAAAGAAAAAATAGAAAGTGATAAGTTTTACTTATATAAATGACGCAAAGAACAAAATTAAAAAATAAATATAAAAATAGAAAACAACATTATACGAAACATCAGATGCAACAATATAGGAGAAAACATTATTTGTAACACTAAAACCAATAAGCTATGATCTTATAGCTTTTGTTTTGAAATAAATGATTATGGAGACAATCTTACTTTATAAGTGGCACAACAATTAATAGATCAACTTGGCTAACTTAAGATATTGTAGCAGTATTCTCATTGATGGACTATTATCAAGGTATGGTATTATTATTGTGACACGTATACATGTACACTAATAAAAACGGTTCTTATACATAAAGGGTAAGGTAGAACTCTCTGATGCTAATAGTATACTAAAATTGCTTTTTATATTAAGAATTTAGACTGACGCAGTGGAAGAGAAAAACTCATTATGATCTGAACCATTTCCCACGACAAGTTCATCTAATTTTGTCCCTAAATTTGGCTAAATGTTATGTGGAAGGCTACAAAAGCTAATTGAAGGTGGAAAAATTTTAAAAGAAACTATATTCGTACATTGCCTTCTTTATCAATTATAGAGTATCTCCAACGCGCACATGTAAAATATGATGAGTCATTTCAGCATTGATCATTTCTGGACAAACCAACTATGTCACAATAATGATACCCTGGACAAAGTTTCATCACGACGACTTTAAAACGCACATAAAACATATTCGCTGGGATACTACTGTACAGATTCTCATAAAGCTATGAACTTATGTACTCTGCTGAACTAATTATTATCTATCATAATGTTTAGAAATTTTATCTTATTCATCGTCACAAGTACATCTAATATAGCATGTTCATAAAAATACATAATAAGAACCAACCTTAAAACTGTGTTCCTTACTCTTGGTCATGATTCATTGTTCTTCTTTCTTCAAAGTGCTAGTACATAGTTCCTCTTTTATTGATAGGAAGCAAAGACTTTAGAAATTTATGATGCAAAGTACTTTCTTAACCATCAACCCGAAAACAATAATAATTCTTCTTCAAAATCAGCCCAAACAAATTCTCTCCTTTTGCATATGATTTTGGCTGAAAATTGAGCATTCTGCACTTGCGTTCGTCGTTACAATATAGTGCAAGATGGATTGGGTTCCTCGCATCTGTTCATGTACAGCACTACCGGTTGGTGTGGTGGGTAGTAACATGGCATATGCATGCAGGGCTCATTTGGTTTTTGTTCTTGCTTCACTGGGTCTGGCTTCTTCTTTTCTTCGGGCTTCTTCTGCTCTTGTTTCGGAGGGGCCGGGGGAGGCCCAATACTCACAATTTCAGGATGTTTCCCAGCTTTCCTAATGCGAACTACTATATCAAGTGGGTCTGCATCCCCAGTAAAGGTCAACGTACCCTTCCCTTCATCAGCTTCAATTTTATCCACACCTAAAATTGAATCAAAATTAAAATTCCGCAACATAATAATTTTATTGAGACAGTACATGAATCTTATAATTTTAAATCCTAATAATATATCTACAACATCAATTAAATCATTTTGAATTCGAATTTCTTGAAGCCATAAAACAAAGATTAAGGACTATTGTTGGGGTTGGTTACCTTTAACTGAAGAAACAATCTTAAGGAGTTTCCTTTTGCATTTGACACAAGTGAGGTCAACCTTCAAGACCGTCTTCTTAACCATGGAGAAAGAATCACTCACCTGGTTCTTCTGATCGCACTAGTAAATAACACAACCGGCTTTGTGAACTTAACAACAACGTTGGTGTTCGATTATTAAGAGATAAATCATTTCAGGTGAACCAAACAAAAAAAATAAGGAATTTAACAGCTTTTTCTTGTATGGTTGTTTACCGTCCTCGGCTAAACTTGAAGAACATTTGTCTCTTGTTCTGTTGGCGTGTGTAATCTTATTGCCTGAGGTTTTCTTTCTTTATGTGGATTTTGCCGTCTGCGATTTGTTACAACTTGCATTGTTCTTGTGAATGACATTGCTTGAAAACGAAAGGGATGGATTAATTGCGCATAGATATTTAATAGGAGTAGTCAAATAGAGAAAACGCCAATTGTGAAATGATTAATTGGAATTCTACTTTAAAATGCTACTTTTTTTCAACTTAATTAGATGAAGTCCCCAGAATTGATTGGAGCATTAAGCTTATCGTTTGCATTTTTGTTGATATTTGGTGAACTATAATGCTTATTTGACACTGCCAACTTGGTTAACGCCAATGAACGGTTGAACCGAACTCTTGTCTTTTTTTTCTTCCACATATGGTTTACTTTTCTTCTATACTTTATTTAAAAATATTCTTATCCTTTCTTTTCATAATTGAGTTCCTATCAGTGATACGCTATAATTTTCGTAATTTTTGTGAACGAGTAATTTTGTCTCTCTTACATATCTATGTTTCTGACATATGGAAGAAAAGTGTGTTTTTTTTAATAAATAAGTAGACTTCGAAATATCTTTTAATTAATACCTCGAGACAATAATACAAAGAAATAGTAACTTGGATTATCTTTATCATTATTCTCAATGATATCTCTTTATTAACCAAGAAACAATTAATATATAGGAAAAGTTACTTAGGCTGATGGAAAAAGACGTTTGAAACATGTTAATAAAGGACTACATACTTGTAATATAATCTGAATATCTTGTAAATTAATCTTAATTAACTTATAAATAACAATTAACTTTCAGTTACAACTCCACCAATTAACTTATTAAAGATAAAGCCACAAAAACCTATATTTACTTAAATTATCTTTCTCTCTCTTAAATACTTAGAGCTCATAATATATTTGTAGAGTTATTGACTTGAGAGTTACAACTGACTCATAAAACGTTTGTTTTGAATTTTCTTTAGATTTGTTCATTCATGGTTTTAAAATTAACATTGTTAGTATTTTAGTCTTAAAATAATTATTTTTTAACCTTGTGAAAGATTTAAGCTATTAAAAACCATTCTCCCGTTAATGTTTTGTTTGAATTTGATCATGTAAGGTACGTAGAGAAATGAAGGCTTGGAAAGTGTGATTACACTTACTTCAAGCTTAAATTTGTTTATTTAGATGGAATTGTAAAAAGAGAAAGTGTTGCCTCCTACGCTGTGCGAAGAAATGGAGAGAAAGAAAGGTGTCAATGGTTGTTTTACACTTTTATCCTTGTACTTGACAAGTTTTATAAAATTACATTACACGTGAATGAATTGATAAAAATAAAGTCGTTGCACTGCACAAGGATACCTTCGAACAAATGATAAATAATTTGATATTAAAGTTTTCAACTTTTTATTGTTTGTAAAATATAGTTACGATATTTTTGTGTTCAAACATCAGTTATATTTTATATAATGATAAAAGTTTATGTCTTAAATAAGTAAAAAATACTGAAAATCATTTCTAGAAATGAAAAAAAAAGTCACTATTCTAAAAGGACAATTTCATTCAAATTTAAAATATTAAAATACTAGAATGAATATTAAAATTAGGACAAATGATCAATGTAAAATGAAAAAATAGAAGTGTTAAGATTGGGAGGCCTTTCAGGCTTTCGGGCTTTCTTAAGATTGATTCTTCGTGGGAAACCTTTAGGTGTAAGATTAATATGATAATCACCATTATATCACAGCAACACGTATAACCTGTAATATAATTTTTTTTTTCAAATATATTGTGGGTTGTATAACCCGTAATGTATTTAAAAAAAGTTTTATATTGTAGGTTGTATAATCCGCAATATAAAAGGTGCATAAAATATAATTGTGGATTGTATAATCCACAATGTATTTATTTTTTGTATTGTGGATTGTATAATCCACAATGTATTTATTTTTTGTATTGTGGTTTGTATAACCCGCAAAGTGAAAAAAAAATTTGCAAGTTGTATAACCCGCAATGTAAAAGGTGCATAAAATATAATTGTGGGTTGAATAATCCATAATTCATAATATATTTTTTTTAATTGTATTATAGTTTGTACAATCCGCAAAGTGAAAAAAAAAAATCCCAGTTATCATCAATAAAGACTATTTTTATCTTTTTCAAAATTAAAATGGAATATATTAAAATTATGAAAGTGCAGAAAGTCGAACATAGAGATGTAAGAAGAATCACTCCTTCCTTTTTAAGGAAGAAAGAAAGAAAATAGACTTTGAACCCAACGAATCACTTGGGCCCAGCTACTGAGCCATAGAGGACTAGCCTAAGCCTAAAAGGGATCCCTATCAAAAGGCATCCTTACTATTCAAACCTCCAAGAATTAGGTATTGGTCAGTTTAAACTTAAAATCAGTATTTTTAAGTATTTATTTATTTTGGAATGATTTTAATTATAATAATTTAGTAAAGTACTTTTGAAAAATAACTTGATAAATATATTTAGATGCAATATATTAAAGAAATCATATATACATATGAAGACATTAAATAACAACAATTACACAATGTCTAGTATACATTCATTCCATTAACAAATTTTATTTTTCATGTAAGAAATTTAAAAAAATTAACATTTTAATTTTTCTAATGTTAATATTATATTATCCGTACTTATATTTATTTTTTGCTTAGACCAGATGAAGGACCACTCATTGACGTCATATTCCGAATATAATTCTATCTCTTGGTATTACCATGAATAATCAATTCCAGAAGCAATAAGCTTTTTAGTTTTCTTTCCTCTTTTTGTTTGCAATGAATATGCAGAATAGGATCGGTATTGATTCCAATTCTTCCAAATCCCTGTTATGCTGATCCACCTGATCCTCGAATATATTCTTCCTCATTCCATTAGCATGTCATTGTAATTTTCCCATACTTCTCTTTTTAATTTATCTTTATAAATCAATTTTAAACAACTAAAAGTAATAATAATATATACGCTTTTTTCAAATGAAATTTCATCGCTTCTTTAACCGTTGATATTAATTACCCTTCTCCTCTAATCTTTTATTAACGGTACAAATTAAGAGTTCACATCTCTCAAAAAATTAAGAGGTTAATTACACTTATTACTATACTTACTGTCTGGATGAGATTATTTAAGATTTAAAGATTTGGGAAGACACCTGTCTAAAGAAATCAATTTGTTATCTAATATTTTTATTAATTTAAAAAATTAAACTATTAATCACAGTATATCATTCACAAAATTTCAGAAACTTTTTTTATTAAATCTCATTCTCTGTCGCATAATCTAAACAACTAAATTTACTATCTCAAATTCTAAATCCACTAGGATGAATCTACTCAGATATATCCATTCTTCCACACAAAACATTACTAATTCTTCGCACATGCTTTTGCCCTAGAGTGTGGAAAGCAAGGAAAGAAATAAACTAATAGATTAGTGATCGAGATTTTGATTTCAAAGACCAATTTTCCTGTTTGATTTTATGTTTATTAACGTGGCTTCTTAATTACAAAGCGAAATGGCCAACGACTCTTCACGTAGCAACCTCATTTGCTTTGCAATAAAAGCCTCTATCGTGCGCCGGAACTCCTCGTTGCTCAGCTTATCCTGCGGATACGACTTTTCCCGCGCCTTTTCCGTCTCCGACCGCCGGAGTTCTCGTCCGGCCGTCTTATTCCCATCCTCACCCTCTCCCTCAGACAGACTCCGCCGATAAACTTTTCTCATATCAAGACGATCCGTTACGACGCCTGAATCACTGTCCATACACGTGTCACCGATCTGCCGGAGCTGCTCTGCCTCTGCCACCGGATCATCAGAATTAGATTGTGTGAATCGGCGGGACTGGGCGAGGAGGGCGGCGATGATGGCGTTGAAGACGGCGAAGACGAAGAGAGGACTGCGGAGGTAGTCGGCGGAGAGTCGCAGAGCTAAGGGAAGGCGCTTGAGGAACCACGTAAGGAAGAAGAGAGCGACGCATAGTTGGAGAATGCGAAGTGTCTTGGTAATGCTGTTAACGATGCTTCTTTTCCCTGCTTTCACGTTGCTCAACTCTAGCGTATCCATGGTTTATAAAGAAAGAAAGAGAGAGAGACTCTCTCCTTCCACATCTTCCCCTTCTTATATACGCACTCTGATCTCTGCCACCACCATTTTTTCTACAGTAACAGTGTTTTTCTAAGTGGTTAATATCTTAAACATGCTCACATTATATTTATATTTTAGATTAACACCAAATCAAATATAATCTCCACTAAAGTAACTTTGTGTGGACGAGGGAGTGTATATGGTCGATTTTACATTTAATTGAAGGTTTTATTCCATGGAATATGCATGGAATAAGTAACTTTTAACTGCCAAAAGACCCGTCTAAAGTTCATGTATCCTTACTTATTCTCTTCAACAACAATCTCTCTAGATTCTTTAACCACAAAATAAAGGAGGTGGCTAATCAACAAAATGCTATATATTTAAACACTAGGAAAAATGAAGGAGGAATAAAAAATATTTTATTAGAGAAGAATTAATTTTTAAATTTTATTTTGTTTGTTCTTTTTATTTCTTAAAATTGAAAAGAGATTTTTTTTTATTTAAATATTTTGCCTCCCCGGTTACGAACTTATGGTAAGGTTGATAAGGTAGGAAGTTGAATGGTGCAGTCAGAGCTTGACCCGTTCTTACCTTGCATGTAATCTAAGAAAAGAATCGAAACTGCTCCAAAACTCTCTATAACTGGCGTGCCAAAATTAAACTATCAGACCTGCTGCCATCTACTCCTCTGTATCTTTTATTTTGCTCTTCTCAATTCAAGAAAATGACTTATTTCAATTCAACAACCATGTCTAAGTCCAATTACTTGAAGGACATTATTATCTTAACCAAAGAAAAATTATTAATATATATTTTTAAATGAAACCAACTTCGAAACTTTTAATATTTATTAGATAATATTAAAAAAAATACTAAACAAAATATTATTAATCCTAAAAAAATTAAAAACAAAATATGCGTGAAAGATTGGTGAACAAGTGCACTCTGGTCTTCATCATATTACCACTGAATTTCGGTATTTGCTTTAATATTCTCTTTCACTTTACATTTATTTTATTCTCTTCTATCCTAGTATATATTATTTGTCACGTATCTTTTTCTGAATACAAATGAGTAAACATATTTATAGTTGTCCATCAATTCTTCAAGAAGATAGGAACTGACAAAATGTATTACCAGCTTTATCTATAGGCAGCATAGCTTTTGAAAAAGTTATGAGAAAGAGAAAAAATGAATAGTTGAATTTCTAAATATTTATGATTTATGATTAATTATTTGAGGCTCCTTCCTTCCTAGCATATCAATTATAATTAAAACTAGTTAAGAATTTCATGTACAGATATTAAGTTTATAACTTTTAAAATTGTAATTTTAATACATTTTAATTTTTAAAATATGTCATAGTGGATATAATATATTATGTCTTAAAGGGATTCTTAAAATAGTATAAACTTTTTCAATCTAATGATATTTTGAAAAATAAAGTAGTTTTCTGATCGAATTATTAATTATATATTTGGATTCATACTATTAAACAAAAATAAATTTTGCACAATTTCTTTGTTTCAATAATCCATTAATTAATTTCAATCAAACAAATTGAAGGTTCAAATTGTAACTACCACAGTTATTAGAACGTTACCATTAAACCATGTAATTGATAAATGATTTTATCATTTTAAGTATGTAAGGATTAATCTTTGAGTTTTAGACTAAAAATATCCTGATGACACAAAAAAGCAGTGTTACCATTATAATTAAACATATTAGCATAACTATAAAATATGTTTTACAAAATTGATTAAGTAACTTACCATGTTATACAAAATAAGAATTCATATAAGGTTGAATTATTTAATTGAATGGTATAATTATAATATATTTAAGTATAAGGTTTAATATAAGATCTTGTTCAAATTACTGATTATATATTTTTATTTGTATCAATAAATAAAATAAAATATTGAAAATTTTATTTAGATCTTGCACAATTTCTTTATTTTAATATTATAAATTAATTTTAATACTTTAATTTCAATATTTGAATTATAAACATCGCCCATTGTATTATTTTAATTAAAACAATTATGTATTGCTATAATTTAATAATTATGAAAATTTTAGAATTGCTATTAAATATATTAGTATAATATTAAAATATTACATACAATCAAATAAAATATTTAATGCGAGTTGCATCAATTATGTTATGGTAAAAGTAAACAAGTGAATTGAATGCAATAATTTATTTTTTTCAATAATGGTCTAATTTTGACTTTTTAGTTGTAATAATTTTTCAAGTAAAAAGTTGTTTCTGAAGTATAATTTATAATTTTATATAATTTTAACAATTCAATCTCAAGAAATAATTGTTAGGTAGAGATTGCTATAAGTTGTATAAGTTAATATTGATTTTAATTATTTAATTAATAAATTTAATTTGAATATGTAAATTACAAAATATAATTATATACCTTAAAGAGTAAAAAATGTTTATACCGAAAAAAATTGAATATGGTAATTCTTACTAAGAAGAAAGAATCTCGTTTTATAATATTCATAACCTTTCCATGATTCTAATATTATTGAAATAATGTTTTAATCAAGATTATTAGACGTAAAAAATGTTATATTAAAATTATCAATAACGAAGATGGTTGGAAATTATTAGAAAGTTTTGGATAATGAGATTTATAGTGAATGAATATTAGACTTGTATGATATAATAATAAGGATTGAAACTTATAAATACTTAATATAATATTCTAAGTTTTCATGGTCTTGGAAAAATCTAAGGGGAAATCTGATACTATTTATAAAAAAATTCGAAGGAGAAACATTTCGGGAGACAAATAAGAATGAGACAAGAGTTTGAACTGTACAAGGAAACAACACCATCTTAAGACATTAGATTTGTGAGTCTTTTTTCTTATATGTTGCTCAACTTTCTCATTTGTACTCAATATGAGATATAGATTCACACTTGGATACCCAACACATAAATAACATATTAGTAAGGTTTAAGGTTCTAAATAAAAAATAATTTACCTTCAAATCTTATTTTTTATACTTTTATATACTTTATTTGTTTCAACAAATTACTTTAGATATTTTGGTTAAAGTTATAAAGAGTCTTACCTCCATTTTGATGGTCTAACTCTAGTAAAAAAACCTCCAAAAGAATTTTATGATAACAAAAGTTAGACGATCTTATATATATATATATATATATATATATATATATATATATATATATATATATATATATATATAAATATAATGTTCTTACAAATAAGTTAATGTGTATTTTGTGTTAGTGTTAACTTATATCTATACTCTTCTATATTCTTTCTCTCCTCTAAAAAAAGATTGTCAAAATTACATTCCCTGACATGTGTCGAGAAAATGTGAGATATTTTGACTCTATATCATGAGGAGTCAAAGGAGATCAGAGAAAACAAATTGACATTGCTTAAGCATCAATGTGAATGGTTTATGATGAAAGATAATGAGACTATCCATTTGGAAGGTTATAAGTTATCATTAATGGACTCAGATAGTTAGGGAGAATTTTGACTTTATATCATGAGGAGTCAAAGGAGGTCACAGAAAACAAATTTACATTGCTTAAGTATCAATGTGAATGGTTTATGATGAAAGATAACGAGACTATCAATTTGGAAGGTTATAAGTCATTATTAATGGACTCATATAGTTAGGGAGAATTGTTGACTCTTATGATGTCATTGAGGTTTTTTTTTCCATTTTGGTGTACTTTTCAATTTTAATTTCTAAAATGGATAGAAAAAAATTTATTTACCAAAATAGGCAAATTCTGTCAACTAGATAGGTATAATTTCAAACTAGTCAAAATAAAAGTGAGATGCTGGCTATTTCAATTAATGACATTAATTAAAATTGTTTCTCTCTCTTCAATCATTTTTTAATTATTTAATACTATGATCAAGTTTAACAATTAACAAAATAAATAATAATAATAATAATAATTATTATTATTATTATATAATAATTAACAAAACTATAACATGAATATTAAGAGATACAAATTTATTTTAAATTAAAATAAAATAAAATAATGATAATAATAATAAGAATAATTTTAATTAAATTCATATGAATTTAATTTAAATAACAATAATAAGAATAATTTCATACAAATTTAAAAATAATAATAATAATTATTAAATTCATATGAATTATTTTTATTATTATTATCATTATGTTATTTTGTTTTAATTTAACATAAATTTGAATGTCTTAATTTTTATTTTATTTTTTTGTTAATTATTATTATTAATTTTGTTTTATTATTATTAAAAAATTATTTGTTAATTATTATTATATAATAATTTTTTTATTAATTGTTAAATATAACAATCATAATATCAAATAATTAAAAAATAATTATAGAAAGAGAAATGATTTTAATTAATGTTATTAATTGAAATTGCCAGCAAGTCACTTTTATTTTGAACAGATTGAAATTATGTCTATCTAACTAGCAGAATTTGTTCAGGTAAATAAAATTTTTCTACCTATTTTGAAAATTAAAATTAAAAAATACACCAAAATGATAAAAAAGCTTTTCATTCGTTTTTAAGTATCCTTCCACCACAATTAAGAGAGGTCACGAAATTGTACTTTGTACTTCAAAAAGAATCTGGAAGTGATGATCCTAATTGAAATCCTAATTCTCCATGAAGAGATGATGCTTTACGATGCACAAAAAGTGAAAGACAATAGTCTAACTTTTCATGTTCAAAAGTCAAATAAAGTTACTCCAATAAAAGTGTATAAGACATCAAAGATCTTAAAAATTAATTTGAGTCACATAAGTACGAGGAGTTGTCTTTTTTTATAAATAAGTATAGCAGAAATAATAAGAAAAATATATTCAATTAAAACCATAGAATACGAAAGAGAAAATAGTTTATTACAAGTCAAAGTACCGTGAAAGTACTTAAAAACATACTAATTATAATTACAATTAAAAATAATTAAATATTGTTTTTACAAATATTAAGTTTATCACTTTTATTTATTATTGTTACTTTTATAACACTTTAATTTTATAAAAGTATGTGTTAGTGGATATAATCTTCTATGTCGTAAAGGATCCTTAGAATAGTATAAAGTATTTTTTAATTATAATGAAATTTTGTAAAATAAAGTGTGTTTCTAACCACATTATTAATTATATATTTAGATTCATATTACTAAACCAAACTAAATCTTGCACAATTTCTTTCTTTGAATATTCTCTAAGTTAATTTCGATCAAACAAATTGAAGGTTCAAATCATAAATATCACGTTTATTAAAACGTTACCACCAAACCACTATGTTAAGTTTTCAGTTATGAAAAAAAAAATGGGTGCATGTGTTAAATTTATAAATATTGTTAAAAAAATAATGGATGTTAAACGCTTAATTATACGGGACTAATTATTAATCTTAATTATTTCAAATTTATTTTGGTGAAAATATTTTATTAGATTAAATATTTATAACCAAATCTTATTGATTATGATCCAGTTAGGTAAAAAGATTAGACTGAATCAAATATTTTATTGTCATTGATTTATTGATAACAAATAGTTGAAAACTATGAATTAACAACCATTAAAAATATACGTTGGTTACTATTAAAATTGATTTATATTATATAATAGGTTGAAAAAAAGTTTTTTTTTCCAATGATTTTTATTTATTAGAAACAGATAAACAAACACAAATGGTGGAAAAGATTCTTTATTAATTACTCTCAAATATACATGGATGAAAATAATACTTTGAAGAAAATGTAAGATCACTGACAAAACAATGGTTGTTGGGATGCAAAACTAACTCTATTTAATTAATTAATATATGAAAACAAAGAACTGAAAAGAGGAGAAAAGGTATGTTGACTTGATGACGTTGAAGATTGAAACTCAACAGAAATTCATTTATGTATTTCGGAATGAGAATTGACATGCAATTTGACATGTTGACCAGTTTTGAAAATCATGTCGAGCAAGGAAAAAGTGTCAACATCACAGTTATGTTTCATTTAAAAGGAAAAGACATTATATCCTATAAATCAAGAGTATATACAGGTGTTTATGTAACATTATCAAGGGGTTACCACCTTAATATTTGTTTTAAAAATTAGATTTGGATTCTGAAATTTCGGAAATTGATTGAAGTCAACACAAATATTCGATATCCAAATAGTTATTAAAAGTATTATTCCATTATCAACACCGTTTTGTACGTGAAATTTAAAATCTTGCTGTAAATAAATAATTTTAATAGTCAAGAAGAGTTCAATCAAGAAGAAAAACGTGGGACTAATAATGTAATACAGTCTGTTATAAAAAAAATATAATGCGCCTCGGATATTTAAGTTTGTGAACTCGTATATCTTTGGTTCTGCATAACTTGTATCCCTGTGAATTAAAATGCCAGTTGCATATTCTATCTATGTAAATACTACATACATATAAAGATAAAGTATTACAAAAACACATTTTTTTATAGGGATTTCTAAATGTATAAATATATACATACGAGTATCCGGAAAAAAAAATCTACATATATTACAATAGTCTTATGTGTGAAATCATGTCCTCGTATATATATATATATATATATATATATATATATATATATATATATATATATATATATATATATATATAATACGATTATCATGGAATTTTAAATTAAAATAAATACATAACACAAACGAGTAAACTAATAAATTTACAATGAAATATTCTAATAGAGATATTACAAAATCATTAATTTCAAGACTCTACACACACAAAAAAGGGTTTATAAATATCTCATCATACTTCGTATGATAGGATTAATTCATATGATATTTTATGTCTGACTATATTTTAAACCATAGTTATCTATATGAACCTCCGACTTTCATCACCAGATGATTTTCATCTATATGATTCCAACCTATTGATAAAGTTAGAATATCTCTTTTCTATTGTGACTTTACTAGGACACATACATGACTCAAATCCTTAGACAATACACATCCTAACAATCTGTACATAGTATCTCATTTCCTGAACATACTATGTCTAGATTACCATTCAACTTCATTCATACACTCTTCAATCTAAATTTCAAATATCTCAACATAATAATCAATACTAGAAATCAATCTATTCTATCAAATCCAAAAATTTCATTACGGAAGAATGAAACAATCACAACAAGAAAGAAATAAAAAGAATAATTTTTGTTTAGCTTGAGCGAGAATCTTCCTCGCTTGAGCGAAAATTCTCTTTGCTTTAGTGAAAATAATCACGAGAGCACTCTAGTTTCACTACTATTTTCGCTTGAGCAAAAATATACTCGCTTGAGCGAAAACAAATCTGAGAGCATATCTAAATTTACACTAGAGTCACTTGAGCAAGAACCTTCTCGCCTGAGGGAAAGTCTATTCTTGCTTGAGGAAAAATCTTCTCACTCAATCGAAAATAAACCTGAGAACATATATAAATTTACACTAGAGTCACTCGAGCGAGAACATTTTCGCTTGAGCAAAATATGCATAAAAATCAACTGCATGGTTTTCAAGCCTATTACACTACTTCAAGCATTACCAATCATCCTCAAAGAACTTATTTTTCCACATAACATATTTATACTATTTGCCAAAATTCTTCAACCAACATACAATGCCTACTTATAACTTATCAGTTTTCAAGTATCATGATACTTTCAATTTTTCTCAACTATCCTACAATTTATTTAATAAATCCTAACAACATTGTGGTTCTCACCCTTATAACTCATTCACTAGTTTCCAATCAAAATTCCTAATCATCTAACCTTTTAATTTAGGTACCATACAATTCACATATAACTCTACATGAACACATATAACGTGCTTAAGTTTTGAATCACACCAACTTCTAACATTTCTATCAACTAATCATCAATTCAAACATTCAAATTTCATTATAATAAGCAAAACATTTCAGACCTGTACAATAAATGAATACAACTCAACCAAGAACAAAAATCTAAAACTACCTTCAGTGCACTCAAAATCAATGAAATCAACCAGTTTCAGATATGCAAGAAACTTTAACATAAATAACTCAAATTACACTTCTGATCTTAAATTTCAAATTCTAAAATCTTACAACATTATAAGCATGCAACTACATTAATTAGATTCCCCTACTTGATTAGAAACCCAAACCACGATTTCACATAAACCCCAACTTGCACCACAAAACTTCTGATGAATGATCAAACTACAACACTATCATAATAAACTAACTGAGACTTCGTCTGATGACTTAGAAGACACATACGAGCACAGATATCAGAGAAGAATGATTTACTTATTGACTTTAAGGAAGAGGAGCGAAAAATAAACTTACTTTGTTCAAGAATTTGACCGAACACACTTGTTCTCCTCAATATTAGGAGTTTAGTAGTGACTTCCTACTATCAAACTGATGAAGGATGAAAACAAAACTTTTGGAGGAAAGGCAGAAAGAAAAGAGAGAAAGATTTATAAAGAGATGTTGATTTTATAAAAGTGAGACTCTAGAATTTTTTTATTCTCTAAATAGGTGTTTTTAATTTATTAATAAGATATTAATTACTTCTATCTAAATACAAATTTCTAAGTCATTATATTATGTAATTTAAATATTTTTATTTATTATCTTATTAATATAATATACTTATAAGTATAAATTTCATTTTATTTTATAGTTTGTTTTAATACTTTTTATAATATATTTTCTTATTTACTTATACTAAATAATAAATAACTCATTTTTAAATATTTTTATTACCATATGTGATCTTACTTAAAATTTGGAATTACAAAATTATAAAGAATATTTTTTTTTTCGCTTTCTTTAATTTCTACAGGTCAATCTATAAGTTTATAAATTTGTAATTACACTAAAAAAAGTCAAACTTATTCATCTGCAAATATTTATAAATAAATCCATCTCAACCAATTTTTAATTGACTAAATACGAAATTAATCAAAATAGTTATTCCTAATTTCAATCAGGATGAACATTCCAATTATATGAAAAAAAAATTATGAAGTGTTTTCAATTGGACAAGGTTATCTGAAATATATATTATGTGAACATAAAAGTAAATTTATCTATGGATTTCGTTCAAATTTATCTATCAATTTCGTTCAAATTTATTGGAAATTTACCATAATAGATAAATTCATTCATTTTTTATAAAAATAGGTAAGTTGTTTTTGGAGTTCGATTTAAAAATAAAAAATTTTCCACAATGCACAACTTCAAGTTAGTAAATTTTTAATTGAAGATACATAAAATATTTTTGTTGTCAAATAATTATACTGAAATTAAAACTGTTTTCTACAAAAGTTACTGAAGCTAGAACTTTGATATCACATAATACATATTATCTAACTCTCTGTGACTAAGTCATTGTGTCCTAAAATATCTTTTTAATTAATAACTTCCTGTAAAACATTACAAATTAAATAACTAAATTTTTAGATGGAATAATAATAAACTCTTAATGATAAAATTATGAGATTAATAAACACATACTGTAGAGTTTATTATGAATTAGTTTATTATGAATTAATTGACTAGAAATGATTTACCTATTTGAAATTTTTTTAAAATGTACAATTGTGTATATATATATATATATATATATATATATATATATATATATATATATATATATATAATATATATATAATATATATATATATATATATATATATATATATATAAATGTCCATAATATATGTATAAATTTTGATTTTATTAAGGAAAATAAGTAGTGTCCAATGGTTTGTAATTGTGGACAGAGAGTGAACTGGTTTGTTGGACTTTCCCTGGAGCACCTTCATTGTAGATAATAAATAATACTGAGAAAGACTGATTTTTGTCATGTTGGATTGGAGTGCCACAGTCTTCTATAAACTGGAGAGGATTTTTTTTCCTCTCATATGGCGGCAGCTTCTTCAATTTGCCAAACTCCCTTTACTCCTTTTCAGGGGTCAACTTGGCTTAAAGGAAGAAAATTGAAAAACACTTCATTTTCTGATTGTTTTTCTCCTTCAAGGTCATTACTTGGTAGCAGATTTCTTTCAAGGAGACCTGTTTTGAGAAGAAACTCGTACTGGGTATCGAAGCGCATGGATGAATCCGTGAGAACTTCTGCTTTCAGAGACGGAAAAGGCGATGAAAACATCCAAGTGTTTGAACAAGAAGCTTTCATCGGTGGGCCGTCCCCGTTTCAGTCAAAGCTTTTGTCCCATGAGCTGGAATACAACCTCAATCGACTGGTTCGTAATCCTCCCTTAACATTTTTCAATAATGTTTTCGCTATTGCAATTCTGAATTTTCATTGTCATGATCTCCACCCTAAATGTCTTAGGGTTCTTTTGACATGGTTACTGAAATGCATGGAATTTATTATGAGAAATGAATGTTAGCAGAACTGGAATATGGTTGCATGAGAAAAAAGATAATTTTTTTATCATACAAGGATTACCCATGAACCCCCCCTGGCTGGGAAGAGGATCCACTAGTTAATTATGTTGTTACATTGAAATTCATTTTTTTCTCTCTCTTTTTAACATGACTGTATAATCTGTATGTGTTATTGAAGGTGAGAAAAGAGTCCAAATCCATGTTATAAAAAATCTTGCTTGCTAGCCCGTGGTTTAAATACTTACTATCTTACTAATAGGTTCATTTGAATATGCTATCCAATCTGGGAAACATATCATACCACCTTTTTTTTTTTCACTACCCAAGGTTTTAGAAATTGAAAAATTTCAAATGGAGAAATGCTATCTGAGAATAATTAGTCAATCATGTTTTGAGAATTCTTGTTGATTTTTTGTTGATAGATTGGAAAGGAGAGGTTGTCCATTGTCCTCTTAAAGGGGGCGTTTAAAAGAGTTTTTGTGTTGCGATTCCAGAGGACTCTCCCTGCTGGCTCAATGTATGCTATAGCTACAGAAAGCGGGAGTTTGGCCTCTGGATAGAGAGAAAGCTGTGAGTTGTCGTTGACCTTCGACCCCTTTGGCCACATGATACGAGTCAGTTTGTTACCTAGGTCCATTCCACATCTGATGTGTAAAACAACGAAAGTTATGTACCACAGTCACTAGCTAGATATGGATAAGGAGACATATAATACATGTGATTATTTAAAATGATCTGAATATTGAATAAACACTTAATTAAGTGTGTTTGCCAGCATGTTGAAGTTAAACCAAAAAATCGTGATCAATAAATAAAGAGTGCAGAAGCTGCTCAAGCTACTCTCAATATGAGAAGGAAATAAAAAATCAAATTGAATTGAGTTTTTCAGTAGTTCATTTCAGTAGTTTATTTTATCTTCTCATTTTCTTCTTATATAGCTGCTTTATGAAGAAGCTTATTTATGTAGGATCAACTTGTTGAATATTCTCTTAATAATGGAGTACTCATGGGTTAGTTTTGGAAAACACATTCTTAATACACGCTCATCATTAGTTTCTACCGAAGTAGATTTGTTTTTACTTCTTATCTTTTTTACTATGCAGCTTGAATAAAATATGGATGTAAGGGAACAAGAAACAAGAAAAAAAAAGCCAAAAGCCAGAATCTAAGCATACCCAGCTTGAAGAGCATACTTCATGGTCATGGCTTATCGTTCAATTGATAGAACAGCTAATATGAGCAACCATAAATAGTGGCACTTGTATTTTTCCGGAGGCCAGTAACACTTTGATATGATTTAGGCATCAATTGTTATGTGTTCAAACACTTAGAGATGTGGGAATTAGACGTCCCATAATACTCTACGGAACATCTTATAATACTCAATATGGGACTTAGGCATCCCATAATACCCAAGTTCCTATTACATTACCACTTTGTGCATTCCCTTAATAAATAGCCTCCGTTAAGGCTTTCATGCAGCTACTGCACATGCATAAATACAGCAAAATATGCTCTAGTCACTGACTTCTTGTTATATATCCTGGTTTTGAGAACAAGTTCCACCAAGTTACTTGCAGCCTACTAGTGTCACTGACATATTTGAATTATTCAATGATTCTCCCACAAAATTCTTAGTTTTCTATATATGTTCTTCAGACAATGGATGGGGTCTTATAAGACCTCGTTTTCCTTCTTGGAGCAATTTTTGAACTCCAAATCACCATATCTGGCTATGGGGTTTTTGTCTCTATGATCAATGTTCCTTTTAAGTGATATCGTTTAAAGTTATTTGTACAAATAAATTCTTTCACAAGCATTCCATATCATAAACCTTTTAGTCTTATGAAACTAAGTTTAAGATGGTTGGCTTGCTTGTATTGAAACGTAATTTCAATAATCTGTTTGAATTCCCTTCTTAAGGGGTGGTCATTGTAAACTTATGTCCACATTATAGTTTAACTATATTTTTATAAGCTAATGGATTTGGTGCTGTTATTTGCAGAGCAAGTGGATAGTAGCTGCCCTCTTTGGTTGTTTCATTCTTTGGAGGCATGATGCAGAAGCCTTATGGTTTACAGCAGGGTCAATTTTGAATGCATTGCTTTCTGTTCTGCTCAAACATATACTGAATCAGGAGCGACCTTCAACCCTGAAATCTGACCCAGGAATGCCATCTTCACATGCACAATCCATATTCTTTGCTGTCTTCTTTGTTATTTTGTCAGGTAATATCTCTTAATAGTTGTTTCTTTCAGAAAAAAAAAAAACTAAGTTACCAAGAGAGGTATTTTTATATATTCTTTTTGGTTGCAAATAATATAAAGCGATTGAACATTACACTCATTAAATATTTTCCATTTTTTAGTATGTATTCCTTGTTCTGGAAGCTCAAAAGGTTATTGTGGTTAAAGGAACTAAGTTGTTTTCGTGTTTGTAAATTTTAACAGGGGAAGTGCCTGGTTTGAAATTCTTTGGGAAAACTTAGTTGCTTTTTTGTTTTAGAATTGCTTCATGAAATGAAGAACTCCATTATCTTAGTTTCCTTTATTAGTGATGACAATAAAACTTATGTGAAAGACTCGAATAAAAGCAAAAAAATCTTTAATTAGGATTTTTTTCTGTTACTTCATGAAGGTGCTAATGTTTTTAGATTTCTTTGTTTTACTTAAAAAGGTATAGAATTTTATGGTTTCGCTATGAAAATTTGTTTGTTTCTCATATTACAGGTGTAGAATGGTTTGGGCTAAATGTATTTACCATTGCCCTGAGTGGATTGGTCTTGGCATCTGGTTCTTTCTTTGTAAGTGTGTTTCCATTTTAGCCTTTAGTTTGTTGCCTCGTTGGTATGACTTTTATTCCTTGTGTTTTTGATACCTTAAATTTCTGCTATTCCGTATGATCCATTTAAAATGGTTATCTCAATTACCATATCTACATTACCTCTTCGAAAAGTTCATGTGCATCATTACGAATACTGTATACTTTTCTAGGCCAGAATATTGTGACCCGGCTTGTACCATGCCATTTCATGTTTATTGTTTTCAAAGTGTTACGGTAAAATTGTATTTGATGTAAATATAACTATACGAAATATAGTTAGCAACTTCGAAGAATCTCTATTCCCTAAGAAAAGAACAGAACTACTAACAAGAATTCGTAGAGAATTCTTTATCTCTCACAGTGCTCTCTAAGAATTAAATCCTCTTGTTTCACTTATATGGTTGAATTGTTTATATGAATATTAGCATTTTGTCACACACTGTACATTACCTTAGCTTAGTGAAATCATAGAAAGGAATTGATAAGAAGTATTTTCTTATTATGGTATGGTTGAGAACTCCATTGCTCTAGCGTACTGAATCAGTTTATAGAATTTCTGAATTTGATTATAGTATCATCATAATAGAAAATATCTGTGAGCATGAGTTGCTTATGCTTGTTCTATGTTTGCAGTCGTACCTGAGGGTGTCGCAACAGCTTCATACAGTGAGCCAAGTGGTTGTTGGAACTGTTATTGGATCCATTTTCTCTTTTTTATGGTACTGGCTGTGGAACGGTTTTATACTGGATCTTTTTGTATCTTATCTAGGGGTTAGAATCGTTGTTGTTTTGGGGTCTGTGGGACTCTGCGTAGGTTTTGTTTTATTTGCTATTCGTTATTGGCTTCAAGATGACTAGAACTTCAAGACGTGTAAAACATTGCAATGTGTTTTAATGGGCTAATGACACATCCCATTTTATTTCTTTCAATTAGGATTTTATGCTATGTTGCCTGGTTATGAAATGAAAATATTGTCTTGAAGTAATGCCTGGTTTTCCATCTCTTGCTTTCTTAGTTATCTCTGTTGCTTTTCCTCGAAGCTTCTGCTTCGGCTTCACCCTATTAATTGTTAAGAAAATGAGACCTCGAGAAAGACGTGATCCAAGCCCGTGACCTCCATTGCTATCAAAAGGGACAGAAATACATTTTTTTTACGATGACAAGTTTTATTTAAGACCTAGAGTTTTAAAATGTAAGATTTGTTTTAAACTTATAACTTACCTCCTATGTTTCCCCATATTGTGTACATGAAAAATGTTTGAATTTCATTTAAATAATTTTTGTGTAGAAATAACTTTAGTTTAAAACGTTGTTTATTAAAGCTACCAGTTTTGTTTAGCTACTTTTGTGTAGAAATAACTTCAGTATTATTTAAATAAATTTCATTTTATATCAAATACACGTTCAAGAAAAAAAAAAGCATAAAATATGTCAAAAGTAAACATAACTTGCAGTTATAATATACTTTTCATTCAAACTTTAGGTTATAATAACAAGAACGGCATTCTTTTGTTCTGATTCCAAAGTTAAAAAGTAAAGTGAGGTTGAGCAACCTAGAAGTGGATACCATAGAAGAATTCACGAGCTGCGTGTGCTGTGTATAGGAGTGAAGGTCAAACAAAGAAGACTTTAACGATTCATGTCGAAGATCTTGTGGTGGGCCATTGGTCAGAAACCGGTGTAACACAAAGGAACAAACTTGATGTGTGTGTGTAACATGCAAGTAGTAAGTAGTAATGTGGTAATTCTGTTTCAGTTGCCCACGTGGCTACCTCCGTTTCTACCTCCAGAGCCAGAAAATCCTCCGCCATCTCTGGATCTTCCCCTTCGCCATCGCCGCATGTTCGCCACCCTCGCGAAGATCTTCCGAATCAGATACAGCTTCCGAGACTGGCGCGCAATGAGATCGGCCGTAGAGGAACTCTGCCCGAGCATGATTCCATACCCATCTTGGAAAGATTCCATTCCCCCCGTCAAAAGCTGCCAGAACAACGCTCCCCCTGCGGCTCCTCCTCTCTTAGCCGAAGCGTATACTTTGTAATACACAGCATTGAACACTTCATCCCTCTCGTACCCCGAGCCCTTAAACGATTTCCCGAATTCTGCCACCAGAATCGGCTTCCTTATAGCGTATTGCGCGTCCATGAAGTGAGCACTGAGCCAGTTGTTCAAGAACGAAAGCTGATACTGCTCGTTGGAGTTCGATACCCTGTTTATGGTGCAATCAAATTAAAAATATGAATTTGAGAATGTTATTAACTGTTCTTAGTTAGTTACTAACTAACTAAACTAACCATTGGTCGGGGTAACAGTGGACAGTTGCAAAATCAATGGCTGGGATTCGGTTATTTGCAATGAAGTCTGTGCCTATGTCGAAACCAGGATTCAATCTTTTTCTCTGTGGTGTTGATTGACCGTAAAACCCTTCCAGTCCTGCCTCCAATAAGTGGTTCCTGTCTATCGACTTCACAAACCAAGCCATTTCCGTGATCCACGCCTATAATCAAACAAAAAAGTGATTGATAACGAAACCAAGCCCGTGATTGGCGTCTTTACTACAGACTTTCGGTTAATTTGTCCTAATCATGTCCTTCAAATTTTCATTTCTTTTTTTGAATAAAGTAGTGCAAAAAGAAAAAAGAAAAGTGTGGAAGGGAAACAAAATATTTGACCTGAATAGTCCTTCCTGAAGGATCCGATGTACACCTAGGCTCGTTCATAAGCTCCCACGCCATGATGGTTGGGTCATCTTTGTAATGGGTGCCGGTAAATCTGTTGTATCTGTTAAGAACAGTCTGTGAAGGATGAACCAAATTCAGAACTTGAAATTATGTTTCCCCAAGAGCAAAAAATACTCTTCCTGTTCTCATATTGTATAACACTTTTATCTTAAGAGTTATGAGCGGAACAAAATGCCAAAGTGGTTATTATAATAAGAGATTATTGCCTTTGTATTTTATGTATATTAGATGGAAGAGACAAAAAGTACAAGAACTTGTCTCGTTAAAGGAAGCAAATTTCACTATCGAAGGTTCTAATCTGCACATACAATTTTACCAAGCAAGAGGAGAAACTGTACTAACCCTGACATGGTTCATGTAGTAACCCTTAACAACAGGGCTCCTGAAGAAATCATCATCTGAAGTAAGGTACTGCCCGTGACTTCTAGCCCAGTTCACATACTGCTTCTTGCCTCCAAAGTTTTCATAGTTGTTCACCAAGCTCAGTATGAGCTTAATTCCGTACTTTCTGGCCTCAGATATAACAAAGTCCAACCCCTTCACACCAGCAAACAGAGAGAAATTGAAAATAAAACTATGAACATAATACACCCAACAAGAAATGACATGTTAAAGGGCAAAAAAAATGTCGAAAGTCTTGGTCTTTTACCATGAACATTTGCTCATTATAGAAGCCAGGGGAATATTGCAGGGGTCTGTAACCACCATCACTGAAGGCCCAAGTTCTAGCAACAGTAAGGCCGTGACTTGCTGCTTCTCGGAAGGCATTTGAAACCTTGAACCTCTGAGATGGGTCAGAAGCTGTGTACATTAACCAGTAGGCGTTGAAGCCATTTGCATAGTAAGGGTATCCATTCAGCGTGAAGTGGATGCCTCTGGTTCTGACGAAACCATCCCTTGCTTCCACGGTGGCATGGAAACACTCCTGAGGGACCAGAATGGCCAAAAGAAAGACCAAGGCAAAATGCTTCATCTCTTGTTCACTCTCTTTCACAAACTCATCTATGGCTTCTCTTCTTGTTTATATGCTTGTTTGTAGAGATAAGAGAAAAAGCAAAAGTTCGGCTCTTTGGCAGCTGCTAAGAACCTGAAAAGTGAAAAGCGGGTTTGTCTTCTAGATTACAAATTAAAATGCAATATATATATATATATGGTAAATTTTAAAAAGATTATAACTAGAGTATGTGGGATTTCTGCAAGTGACAAAAAAAAGTAATGTTTATTCCTAAATTTGTCCGTTAGTTCATTCATGTTTTGCAGTCATTTCCTATTATAATTATTCTTGTTCCAAAACGCGGAAGGTGGTGTGATCTTAGCTGCAATAGTTTAAAATAATCCGTATCATAGGTTGTTTTATTGCAGGTTAGGGTAAGCTTAATTAAATGTTCATTTAATAGATTCTCATTGAACGAAAAAATATATATTTGTAGGCTTGATGTACATGTTATTAAATAAATTTAGAAAATGAGAAACCAATTTTGCAAGTTAGAAGAAAAAACGACTCTTATAACTGCCGACACAGGATTGGTATAAATGAAAAAGAGGCAAACCAACTCGTGTACTTTTTAACGAGGCATTATGAAAGAGAACAGTGTTACCAACTTTTGCAATGAAAAATGACAACAATAAACGGGATGAACGATTTCACTTAAACCTAACAACGATATTTTCGTGAAGCTTATTTAGTTGTTATGTATGTGTTAATTAAAAGAACAATTATTGAATGTATTTTTTATGACTATAAAATTAAGAAAAATATTTCTTTCAAACCATCTATAGCCATGGCATCTCCAATGGAGTGGAGGCAGTGTGATTAACGCAGAAGATTATGCAACTAACTGGTTGAACTGCACCGACAGTAACCCAACGTGCTGAACGGATCTGAAACATATGGAATACACATGCATTGTCCATTGGATGACACATGCATCCAGAGTCAGTGAAAAAAAATGCAAACCTACAACTTTCACTGCATAAAAATGAGAAATAAGAACAATAAGTTTAGAAGAAACTGGTTGTAGTACTATGAGGGAATTAATTAACATTTGCTTCCTTTTTCTCTTGTTCTGCGTTTCTCTGTCTATCCAGTATCTGATCCACCACGCGGAATACTTTGGTCAACACTTGTAACTACACCCATTCAATTTATGCGTATAAAATTTAATCGACATAATCCAATCAAATATAGCTTAGTATTTATATAATAATAATTAATTAAATAACAAATATTCAATAATTAATAATATTTTTATTATTTTAAATATTTTTGAATATTTTCGTCTAAGTTTAAAAAAAAGGTATAAATACTTTCTTTCACATAGAGACAGCAACACTTTTTTCTGATAAGAATAACACTCAAATTGGAGCCATGGTTAGCAGCAGCATCTGGTGTTATAGCAGCGTTAGTTTCATGGGGTCCTCCACTACTTATAATGCCATGTCCTCTTCTTTTTCTGTCCCGACCCAACCATTTGCATTGCCATATGCTTGGAATAGACCTAGCCGAGTCGGTAGAGGTTGGATAATAATATCTAACATTCAGTTTCTCAACTAACTACATTTGCCTCTGGGATTCGCTTTTAATAATAGAATAAAGAAATCTGGGTAAATAAACAAAGGATAAGGAAGTGTTTTATAATATTCTGAATATTTAACTAAATTATCTGTAGAATTAAACAATAGAGACTCAATTAAAAAAATATAATATTTTTAAATATTTGATAAAATAAAATTTGTTAATAAAAAATTTAAAATTATAAAATATTTAAAAATTAATTAACTTTTTCTAGAAGAGAAATGTATAAAAAAAGAAGGTATTTAAAGGGTATGTAGATATGTGATGAATAGGGTAGGGAAAGAAGTGATGTTTGGTGGGGATAAGGTGAAGAGTGGGTGCACGGAGAGAGCACGTCTGAATGCGTGGGAAGAGTGTTTCGGAAGGATATGTCCACGATTGGCGCAATAAATGAGGAAATCAAACACCCTTTTTACACCATATCATCTTATGTTTCTCCCATTAGGTTTTCATACACGTCACTTCACCATACACTTCTCGTTTAATGCTTCAACGTGTTTCTCTTCAGCTTAATTTTTGTTCAAATTTCCCATTATTCATAAATGATCATTTTTTTTTAGTTATTTCAACTTGCTCGTTTGCCTCTGATTTATACTATTGTCACTAATTTGTGACCATTAAAAATGTCATCATCTAACTTTTAATTATAAATTTAAAAGTGACATTAATCAATTGTCGCTTATTAATGATTACTTTTGATAACAATTTTAAATTACTACTGTTTGAAGAGACTCTGAATGAAAACATTCGATTTGAGTTGTCATTAATACGGAGATTTCAAGTTTATTTATAAGCATAAAAATATTTTTCTTCATGTATGGTTTTGTCATTGGTCCACATTTTTAATTGTTTGAATTCTGTGAACGTCATTTATCATCCAGTGTTATGTTTTAATTTATTAAAAGTTTTTCTAATACATTAGAAATTCATACATATAAATATGTTTTCTTTATCTTATAAATATAGGTGATTGAACGTTTGGTCAATAATCTCTGTAGTGTTGACCGAATTCCCACAATAAGTATATAGTTCCTTAGTCTCGAACCAGTCAAATTATATATATATATATCCTAGAAGATATGCTGAAATTCCTAGAAGATTTTCATTCACAAGGTAAATCTCCAAATGGTGGGAATGCTTCTTTCATCAAACTTATACCAAAGAGAGAACGCACAAGGTTTAGGGAAATATAAACTAGTAGGATGGAAGTACAAAGTGGTTGCAAAATGCATTTTTAGGAGAAAGGAATTTATTACAAAGTGCTCTTATAACTAAAGAGATGATACCCAAAAGATAAGTTGCATTATCTTTAAAGTAAATTACGTAAAACCATACAACTCACTGAGCTAGAAATTTATGTAATACATGTTTTCGCAATTGAGATTTTGGTACAAAAAATGAGTGTCATGGATTCAAGGATGCCTTCAGTCCAACAGACTATCATCAATCCAGATATAGTGGCTGGAAATCTCTTGAAGTATAACAATCCAATAAAAATTTGTCTTTTTTTATCGGCCAAGAGAATAAAATTATTAGGAAATGGTTGGATAACATGAATGTTAGGAGATTGAGAGATGGGCGTATCCCGCTGGAATATATACTACTAAATATCCATACTTGTAGCTTTATCACTGTTATTGTGGATGGCAATTTTACGGTCTATTCATTGCTATATGGAAGGTTAGTGCACCAACAAATTGTATGGATCTATTGTCCTGGTTTATGCCTATTGAACAAATAAATGCAAGCTTGGAAAATTGGATTCAATAGACCATCTTTGTTTTTCCCTTTTGTTACCTATGTTGGTATAAAAAGATCAGACACCCTTATACATTATTTATATAATTTCTTCTGGCTAATGAAAAAATGAATCAGTAGGCTCTAACCTCATTGCAACGACTATACACAAATACAATATACTAGTCTTATTTCGGACAAGTTCCAAACAAAATTGCGTTAAAAGATTATTGTAGACCAACTGCACCCAACTCCTTCCACACAAAAATTGTTAGCTAAATTTGCCGCAGCAAAATTGTTAAAGTTTAGCATTTCGTAGTAACATTTTATCTTTATCCTTTCGGTGAACTTTGTTTATAACATTCAAAACTGTATAAGCCTGTTTAAAATTTGAGCTACGAGCTGGTTAAAAATGTGATAAAAATTAGTAATTGTTGAATAGTAAATTACCAACTACTAAATTATCGACACATCTACATTTCAATTGCCTACTGTATAAATTTGAATGGGCAACTTTTTTCCGGTGCACTGTTCTGGAAAATCCAAATACAACTGACTCACATTACACAGCAAATACGTAGAGTAGGATTATTTCTATTAGCAGTGATTTATCTGAATCGCTAACGGAATGCATCTGTGACCTAGGTCTACCAGTAGTGTCAACGAATTACAAAAATTTGTATTTTACTAATACCAACCAACATAGACAAGGCTCAATCAAGTCAGAATTCTACTAACCAGAGAATTATCATGAGAGCATTGTGCCAGATGGATCACAAGGTTAAACGTGGTCTCAATTTCCAAGTGAGACCGCTAGCACCCTCAGACTGCCACAAAATTGCTACTGATCAAAAAGAGGAAGTTGACTGAAGGTGGCATGTAAAACTTTTATTGCGCTCTCCTACATAATACAGCATTGCAGCTAATGGTTATGTTGTGAACTACTTGGCTACATCATCATGTTCAGGAGTTAGATCACGTTCAGCAGAGGATGACCCTATATCCGTAGGGAGATAAGACCATGCTAAGGCAACAGTACTAAGAGCAACCACAGTTGTGATGGAGCCCCAAATCCATCTCTGCCTCTTTTTCCTCCTTTGCCTCTCACGCCGTGCCATCTCTAGATAAGACAGCCAAAAACATAAATGAGATTAACAGATTATCAAGATAATATGAACATGAAGAATGTTATAGACCAATTAAATGAAGAGTCTCACCTACTGCTTCCTGGTTCCTCTGAGACATTTCCCTATTCATGGTCTCATAACAACGTAGGCGTTCCAAAAGACGGGCAATATCGAAGTTCTTTGCCTCTAATTGAGCTTCCATCTCTGCCTCTGCCTCCGCCCTGGCAATTCCTTTTCCAATGGTATTTGATACAATCCTGGCAATATAAATTTGTTGACATAGATCTTCCACACCATCAGAAATCACCTGCTCATCCTTCGAAACAGAAGTAAGCTCTGCAGGCAAAATAATTCCTGCTTTATATAATCCTTGCCTAATACTTTCCCATTGGCTTCTCATGGTGTTTAGGGATTCTTCGGCTTGCTTCCGCTTCTCAATCTCCACCAACAGACTTAATCTCATTTCACGCAATTCAACTTCAGTGTCAAAATCCTGTGTAGAAATTTGACTCATGCCGGTGGAAGAAAATTCTACAGAAAGAAAAGAGCCAAGTAAGCTAATAGATATGAATAATCCTCTTTTCCTCCAGTATATAAATATGCCATAAGATTGATAGCTCCTAAGTAAAAGAAATAGTAAAGCTAACACAATTTACCTTCCCATGCATCATAATACTCCCCAATAGGACTGCTAAATTTCATAGAAAGATCTGCTGCATTCTCTTCCCCATCTGTGTTGCTTGCGAAACTCAACGACTCTGGTGGATCAAAGAAGTCTTCAAGCTCTCTAACTCTGTCCAAATTCAATGGCTGTGGCTTTTCCTTGAGCAAATAATCTGTTAAGCTACTACTTCCAGCTTCTCTGGGACATGCAAGTTCAGCACCATTGCTGTTATCCAGTTCGCCGTCATAGGCACCATGCACCTTATCCTCTTTAACAAGTTCAGTGTTTGCAAAAGTAACATGGAGGTCACCAGCTGAACTTGCAACAACACCATCAAAGCTCTTTTCATTAACATTTTCATCATCACGAATATCCACATCAGAGGAACTCTTGATGAGGAGACTTGGGCCACGACGTTTGTGGTTGATGATGTATGGTGAAGGAGGGAACGAGGAAGGCGTTTCCGGAAGGGGTGTGACCACAGGAGTGGAATAAAGTGCAGGCTTCCATGGAGGACGAGGAGCCTTACTTTTATTGGCAGGCGCTTTAGTACTCCTCTCTAGCTTCTGTGAGTTCGGGATAGGAATTGAAGTTGGAGTAGATTTATCAGCTGGATTTGAAGCTCCCGGCTCTATCAACCTATCCAGTGCTATGGCGGTGAAGGTAGACATTGCTCTACAAACCACAAAGCCATAAAAATAACAACTCAATAAAGTTTCCCACTCAAGTACAAATCTTAGCAATCTCTCCACAACCCTAATGCTATAATTCAAGTACACAATTTCATTGAACGATTGAATCTAATCTAAATTAACAAAATTGAATTTTGTTTGTTCTTCTTCAGATAAGTACAAACTAAGAGAAGAAATGCAAGGATCATTCCGTCCACCCCAATCCAAATCACCGCCATATGTAGAGAAATTGCACTGAAGCGGGCAAAAATTCAAAACACATTTTTTTTTTTTCAATTAATCTAATTTAATTTTGTCACAAGCAGGAAAAACACAATTTTATTGTTGTCGTAAAAACTCATAATAAAAAAATTTCATGCCATATTCATCCTTCCCTTGACATATTAAAAACAAAGCACATAACAAAATGATATTTACATATTATTTTCCCCAGAAAGATCGGGAAACAAGAACAAAACAGAAACCGCATAGAGAGACACCCAAACGAAATAACCGGATACCTAAACTGGTCTCAGAAACAGAATACAATTCAAACAACCATCCCAACGTGAAGAAAACATCAACAGATGAAAAAAAAAAAAAAAAAAAAAGAAGTGCTGAGATGCGTGAGAAAGAGAACATACCTAGAAGAAGAAAGAAAGTGCAAATGAAGGAGAAAGCTGAGCTAGAAAGAGAGTGAACAGCGAACAGAGGAAGAGGCGGGAAGCATAAAAATTTGGAGATGTTTCTTAGTGTTATCGGTGGCGACTGTTGTGTTGTGCTGTTTCACCCAACGTCCTAGGTTGAACGTATATATTTAACACCCAACCAACCAACCTAACCTGTCTTCCAAGAAATCAAATGGTTTGTTTCTGTTGTGTTATGTTTCGTGTCTGTTTTTTCCTTTTATTTTATTGGTAAATCTGTAACTTCTTTTATAAATAGTTTTAAAAATAGATTATTAGAGAGAAAGGTAAGTGATGACCGCCTCTTGAGTTGAGTTGTGGGTTTCTCTTACTTTTTGGGAATTTTTGACCCTATTCTCTATCGTTCTTTATCTCTATTCTTGGCATTTTTAGAATCTTTTTCTTTTTGGGTTCCTTTTTTGTGGACCCTCCTTGGCCCAGCCCATTAAATTCCACGGAACCAGAAAAAAATCCCAATCAAGCACGATGCCGTTTAATGAAGGCGGATAAATATCTTTCCCTAGGTAAAACAAATAGAAGGAGAAAGCCCTCTTGCCAAACACACTCCTTTCAGAATTTGAAATTTGAACTTCGTTCCCAAGATTTTTTCAGCTTTAAGATTTTGAAATTTTTTAGAATGAAAAAATAACTATTATTATGATAACAACCATAAATGTAATGTTAACGTTCATGAAGATGTATTTAGTTTATGTTAAACAAAAGCCATACTTAAGTAAATAATAAATATTGAAAAACATTACAAGTAATTTCGTTTATAGCATAAAGAATAAAAGTGCATGTATAGTTTGAACATTTAAAAATGACATGATAGCTCAAATTTAGTAAAATTTAGTTTATATTTTTTTCTAATTTTAGTTTGAAAATAAATCATCTTAAAAAATTATCATCATATGTTAAAATTGGTTTTTGTATCCTTCAATAATCTAACCCCCACCAATAAAATGATAAAATCTTCTTACTATAGTGAGAAAGTATGATATGCTTATTACAAAAATATGAATATACTGCTATTATTAGTAGTATTAAGAAAAAGTATTTCTATTATTATTAGTGTTAAGATTTAAAATATAAGTTTAAGTCCACATTAAATAGATTGAATATAAATAACAAAATTAATAATATAAAGACTCACTAACTTTAAAAAAGGAAATGTATACAACATTTAAACAAAGTTAATAAGTTTGAACTCAAGTGAGTGAAAGCTCTTACATGTTTCTGATTTCCATATTATACAAATACTTCTTCAAATTAATTTATTTATTTGTTGAAATTTATAGTTTTAATTTGGAATTTAAATAAACTTATGTCTAACTAATGATTTCACAAAGAGATTTTATGATTGCCATATGTTAAAAGATATATCTGTCCCTTTTAAGAATTGGAGGGTTTGAATGATCGTTACAGGGTTGCACCAGCACAGAATTTTGTAAATTTATAATTTGATATTGTATATTGATTATTTGAATTTTATATTGACAAGGATATGATTTTGATATGCTTTTTATCCTCCTTGAATACTCTTTTCAACTTGAAAATGAAATTATATTAGTCTTGTGGGAATGTTACACGTGTTTTTCAATGTCATGACTTATCTATATGACATTTATATAATTAAATGTTTAATATGTCAAAAGGTTAAGTAAGTCATGCTACTTATATATAAAAAAAATATATATATAAAATGTATAATGTTATTGTGTCCGAAAACCTTGTCTTATTAGTTTAAGTTTAAATATTTTACAATAAAAAAGAGTTCAAAGAAGAACAAGGTTTACTGCTTTTAATTTTATGCATATTGAGTTTTTTTGGTTTAATTTAAAATTGCACAAGATTAAGTTCAATAATATTATAATTATTAATAATAATATTTGCTTCATAAATTCTGTTTCACCATGTGTGCTTGATATTGAATTTTACTTGAGATATCTAAATATTTTAAATTTAAATTAGTCTTATTTTAAATTGTTTCGTTTTTAAAATTTCTTGTTTTGTTTGACCAAAGTAATTTAAATATATTGAATTTTATAATCTGTTTTGGATAAAAAAAATTAATTACTACCTAATGAAAAAATTATAAATTAAATAATTATTAATAATTAAAAATATATTATTGATAGTTTTCTTTTGTCTTAAGTGTTTTTTTTTTTTTTTTAAT
>Ga0209700_102780_pt1 | contig 34890 bp, 19 predicted proteins | sample SiratroredBW_FD_187528 | JGI IMG/M metagenome (GOLD analysis project Ga0209700, IMG submission 187528) | Root nodule microbial communities of legume samples collected from California, USA - Siratro red BW (SPAdes) (version 2) | ecosystem: Host-associated > Plants > Roots > Nodule | place: USA...
TCAAACAAAATAATCCCATTAGTCACATAGGTAAACCACAATCAACAAAACCAAAAACCTTAAATATGGTGTTCAACTTTATGGTTGGCTGAGTATCACTTTTGAATACACAAATGCCCCAATGATGGAACCACTAAAGTGTGTGTACTTTTGGAACACAAACATGTCTCAGGGGTGGAATGTCTAAGTGGTTCGCTCAGTTCAAATAAGTGGTTCGTTGTGTGTACTTTTGGAACACACATTTGTCTTAGGGGTGGAATGTCTAAGTGATTCGCTCAGTTCAAATAAGTGGTTCGCTGTGTGTACTTTTGGAACACACAGATTTGTTTGAGGAGTGAAAACACTAAGTGGTTCGCTCAGTTCAAATAAGTGGTTCGCTGTGTGTACTTTTGGAACACACAGATGTGTCTCAGGGGTGGAATGTCTAAGTAATTCGCTCAGTTCAAATAAGTGGTTTGCTGTGTGTAATTTTGGAACACACATTTGTCCTAGGGGTGGAATGTCTAAATAGTTCGTTCGGTTCAAATAAGTGGTTCGCTATGTGTACTTTTGGAACACACACATTTGTTTGAGGGGTGAAATGTCTAAGTGGGTCGCTGAGTTCAAATAAGTGATTCGCTGTGTGTACTTTTGGAACACACAGATGTGTCTCAGAGGTGGAATGTCTAAGTGGTTCGCTCAGTTCAAATAAGTGGTTCGCTGTGTGTACTTTTGGAACACACACATTTGTTTGAGGGGTGAAAACACTAAGTGGTTCGCTCAGTTCAAATAAGTGGTTCGCTGTGTGTAATTTTGGAACACACATTTGTTTGAGTGGTGAAATGTCTAAGTGGTTCGCTCAATTCAAATAAGTGGTTCGCTGTGTGTAATTTTGGAACACACACTTCTTTTGAGTGGTGAAATGTCTAAGTGGTTCGCTCAGTTCACCTAAGTGATTCGCTGTGTGTACTTTTGGAACACACAGATTTGTTTGAGGGATGAAATGTCTAAGTGGTTCACTCAGTTCACCTAAGTGGTTCGCTGTGTGTAATTTTGGAACACACACATTTATGTGAGGGGTGAAATGTCTAAGTGGTTCGCTCAATTCAAATAAGTGGTTTGCTGTGTGTACTTTTGGAACACACACATTTGTTTGAGGGGTGAAATGTCTAAGTGGTTCGCTCAGTTCAAATAAGTGGTTCGCTGTGTGTACTTTTGGAACACACACATTTATTTGAGGGGTGAAATGTCTAAGTGGTTCGCTCAGTTCAAATAAGTGGTTCGCTGTGCTCACCTAAATGGTTTGTTCAGTAATTTCGAGTAAATGTACCACAGAATAAAACTAGAAACAGAAAGCCCACCACTATCTTTCTGTTATAAGATGCTATTGCCGTCGGTAAAGGATGAAAACATGGAAACCAGAAACCCAAAACACAGCAACAAACCATTTTCTGCATACATGCATAACCACCAATATATGATTCTTCAACATAAAAAACACAACACATTCACACCAGTAACCATAAGTAGCACACGAAGAAACGATTATTAAACATGAACGAAGCACTCATACAAAAACCACCAACAATGTTTCATACCAACAACGGATGAGAGAAAACGAAGGCGACAGTGGGGAAAAGGAAGGCGAATCTTGCAGAAGGAATGTGAATCTTACAGAAGGAACGTGAATCTTGTTGTTTCCTCTGTTCTCTCTCCTCCAGAGCATGCGGGTTTAATGAGTGCAATGAGAAAATGAGATCTGCTTTTTCCTCTCAAATTGCCCTGCATTTTTCAGATGGCAAATGACAAAAGACACCCTTTGCAAAAAGACAAACATGAACCACGTAAGCAGAAAACCATCTGTGTTTCTCTTTCTTTGCCACGCAAGAGGACACTGCCATGTCGGAGTGTCAAATGGAGGTAAGAGAAAAACCAATGTCAAAGTATCATTTTCCTTTTCATTATTGTCATACCCCATGTTCTTGACTTGAGTTTTAGTTTGATTATTTTGTAATTTATTGAGTTTGGTTTTCTTACACCCTTCTCACAACAGACTTATAATATATTTGAGAACCATCCTACCATCCTTCTAATTCAAGAGTATTGTCTTTATAATTCGTTAAAAATTCTCCCCACATTTATGTATTGTAAATATATATATATATATATATATATATATATATATATATATATATATATATATATATATTATATATATATATATATATATATTAATTTCTAGACTCAAGATAAATATTTGGCAACTAGTTAAACAATACTAGTCTAGTTTTTCTCATCATACACGTTTTGTTTTGGAAAAAAATTAATGATTAAAATAAAATATTAACAAACAAAATGATTTAATTTTAAAAATAACATTAAATGATTTGGTTTGGAAAAACACCAATATTAGCTACTTTCTTTCCAAGTGATTGCAACCTTAGGTTTTAAATACGCAAGAAAATAATAAATATGTCAAATAATTTTATTAATATGATTTAAATTTTAATAAATATACAATTTTTATATATTACACATACTAAAAACAGGACCCACTCATTCCATAAGAAAGTTGAATGACTTACTCTTGATCTTATCCTTCCATTTTATTTTAAATTGACTATTCAAATTAATTAGATAATATCCACACGTAATTCTCTATCGTGGAATCATTAACATCTTTTATGTAAGGCATTTATTGTATTCTCTCCTCTTCATTAATATTATTTAATAATTATTTTATTGTACTATGAAAATCTTGATGAAAAGTTTACACTCCTGACAAACAATATTTAAAAAAAAAAAATATTTTACTTCATTTTATAAAATACATACATTTTAGTTAGGTATAATTACATTATAATTGTTTTAAAATTTAATCATAATAATGTTATAATTAGGCAATATTATTTACAGCAATTCAATTAAATGTAAAAGTTTAATATAATATTATCAGTTTTTTAAAATAAGTGTAATATATGATGCAGCGAACGAGAAACAGACCGGACAATTTGGTCATGCAAGTTATTTCACTCAATTGTGAGGGTGCAGGAAGTATTGCCGAAGAATGTTGTTTAGATTGGGCCAAAATAGGAGGCGGCCCATAAACGAAGATCAAAATTACTTATGTGACAGCGTTGCTAATTGAAGGGTTAACAGGATTAGGTCTTCCCTCTTCCGTGCACAGCCAGAACCCACTGCGTTGCGGAGAGAGACGTCGCAATGGGGAGGAGTAAGCATTTCCATTTTCTGTTATTCATTCTCCGTTATCTCGTTCCATTCGTATCCGTTGCTGCTGCGTTTTTTTTTTTTTTTTTTTTTTTTTTTTTTTTTTTTTTTTTTTTTTTTTTTTCCATTTTCACACGATTAGTTTATGGTCCCTTTTGTTGTTGTTCATCTTTAGGATTCATTCGATTTGGATGATAGCTATATTGAAACATGCTTTGAATAACGATACATTGCATTTTTGTACACAAGCCGAGATTAATATTTGTAGATGTTTTAGCTGTTTTGTTTATGGAAGCTCCGTTGTTGACTCTGGTTTGTGGTTGGCGGATATTATGTCAGGCAACATGTTGATTATCCGCGTCAATGAAATTTATGTTATGTGTAGTTCTCTTCACCATGAATTCCATTTGGTTTATCTTACAAGGAAAAAAATGGTTTGAAGTTGTTTTTTAATTGTTTAAAAATTATCTTACTTTTGAAGAGGTTGCTAATTAAATACATCGTCCACTGAACATATATTGTATGTTTATAATCAAATGTAGGCAGGTTGATTATTTTTTTTTTAAGATTTGAACGCATGTATTTTGTCATTTGTAAATTCACTTTTGGCGGATCTGGCCTTTGTTTTTGTGTTCATGGTTATCCCCTTGTCTGAATGTTACATAGTTCTGCAGGAAGAGTTACGCTATTGATATATGCCTGCTGTGTTACTTATGGTTTATGCTTCAAGAATGTGTTTTTTTTTTCCTTTACAAAGTTTACATTTTTTCTACCGGAAAAACCACTATCAAGTAAAATGTGCAGGGCTTAGTCTTGCAATGTGATATTGTTTTTAAATCCTTGCATGAATTATGGTTTGAGAGCTATTTGTACTGAAATCTTTATAGTATTGATATCAGTTATGAGATTATTCTTTTTTTAATGTTGTTCCCCTGCAACTACAGTCCATGTATCATTGATGACTGGTAATACAACTGTAATTATTGAAAAATGGTATTTGAATGAAATTGATTGAGCTTTTGTCATATTCATGGTATGATTGTGTATATTTTAGGGCCTGCAAGGTGTTATCGGCAGATAAAAAACAAACCATACCCCAAATCACGCTTCTGCCGTGGTGTTCCTGATCCTAAGATCAGAATTTATGATGTTGGTATGAAGAAGAAAGGTGTTGATGAGTTTCCTTTCTGTGTCCATCTGGTTAGCTGGGAAAAGGAAAATGTTTCAAGCGAAGCATTGGAAGCTGCTAGAATTGCATGCAACAAATATATGGCAAAGTTTGCTGGAAAGGATGCTTTCCACTTGAGAGTCAGAGTACATCCATTCCATGTTCTTAGGATCAACAAAATGCTTTCATGTGCTGGAGCTGATAGGCTTCAGACTGGAATGAGAGGCGCATTTGGAAAGCCACAGGGTACATGTGCTAGAGTGGCCATTGGTCAGGTCCTTCTTTCTGTCCGCTGTAAGGACAGTAACAGCCATCATGCACAGGAGGCCCTTCGTCGTGCTAAGTTCAAGTTCCCCGGTCGTCAGAAGATCATAGTTAGCAGGAAGTGGTATGTATTTAATATAATATTAATTCCTTTGACAGCAAGCTTTCACATCTGAACATGAATACTTCTAGATTAGTTGAGGCTATTTTTTTGACTTGAGTAGAGTTTCTGCCATAAGACCTTGATTTGACTTAAAAGAAATATATTTTTTGTGTTTTCTGAAACAAATCCTTATATCTTTTATCCATTGCCATCCTGTGATTATGATTACTGCCTTTTTTTTTTTTGAAAGGTTTTGATTTTCATTAGAGTTTATTTATTTCAATACTTTGTCATTAGGATCTTTTGTATGCATTTGATTTGACTGTAATTGTTGTTTTAACTGCTTGTTTAGGGGTTTCACCAAGTTTAGCCGTTCTGATTATCTCAAGTTCAAGTCAGAGAACAGGATTCTGCCCGATGGTGTGAATGCTAAGGTAACGCAAAGCTGCACCTGCATGTTGATGTACTAATTGAATATATTGAAATTTTATTGCATACTGTGTTCATGCTCGAGGACATTTATTTGTTTATCTAATTCACACTTGGATCTGTATTTGTTTGAAGAACATTTTTGCTTATGCATTCAATGGATCTATTTTTTAAAGTTATTTTTAGCTTATCTAATTTACAAATTCCCTCATGCTGTCTTGCAGCTTCTTGGGTGCCATGGACCACTGGCAAATCGTCAACCTGGAAGAGCTTTTCTGTCGAGTGCTACTGCTTAAATGACTGTTACTTGGCAAAAGTGGGCATTGACTAATAGTCGTGTTCGACTCAAATCGAGTTTCTTATTTATTCTGCCCGTAGTATTAAACGATATTGAGTTTATCTCATCTCTTACGAACCACCATGAATGGAATGAGTGCTATTTTTGTTCGGATCTCCTTGCCTTTATTATTTGTTTGATAGTAGCATAATGAAAAAGTTATGATTTTACAGATAACTTACCATTTGTATCTCCAGTGAAAACAACCGGTTGCTCATCCTCTTTTGTAGTAACATACTAGTGTGTCTAGAGAAAAAAAATTGGTTTAACTGGGTAGTGCCTCGGAAGACGTTAAAACTGGGTAGTGCCTCGGTAGTAGTTTACAAGGAAAATTCAATTCATGTATTGGTTTTGCCATCACGTAAACAGTGCTATGAAACTATAATTCATAACTTGGAGTAATGTATGATGTAGATTTAGAGTTGAAACTAAATGATTTGTAGACAAGTCGGATTACTGAAGAACAGCAGTCCTCCAACGTTGGTGCAATAATTCGTTAAATGAAATGATTTCTATCATCTCTATTTTAAGATTCCGGAGTGCAAACGTAGTGAGGATGAGAGACTTTTTCTCGACAGAATAAGTAAGCAGGCGCACTATCCTCTGCAATCAAAGAGTTAGCAGCTTGGACATGATAATGGCATTAGATAAAGTTACATGAATTTAGTGGAAAAGTAGGGAGTGAATGTAGATTTTTTTTCTTTTTACAATTTAATTGTAATTCATGTTGTATGTCCAGTAAAAGATTCCATATAAAATTATTTTTTATCAATTCACGATTTAAAATTCTTTAGGTGCATAAAAATTATCAGATGGTTTAGTAGTTTAAACGGAAGGGGATTGCTGACTTCCTCCGCACGTTTCTTCCACCTCCATTAACGACCATTATTAGCTTTGCAACGGGTCGGGTCGGGTCGCGCAGTTAGGCAGCAAGGTTTGACCCGATAGAGAGTGGGGTTGTGTTGTGAATTCCACAGTTGACAGCACTGCGTTTGCATTTGTGAGTCGTTTATTTGAAAATCAGAAATGCAAATGTCAAGGGCGTCTTCGCACAAAATCACCCAATTTCAAGCTTTAATTCGCGGCACCATCAATCAGCGCCCGGCTATCCACCACCGTCCCTCCTTCTCCGATGCGGCCGCGTTCCTCTCCCCTTCGCCGATTTTGCACCCACAGCAGCGCCTGGGCAATAGCACCTTCCGATTCTTCTCCTCGAATTTCGACAAAGGCTTTGCGCAGAAGGTTTTTGATAAACCCGCGGTCGCAGTGAAGTCGGCCTTCTCGCGGTATCGCGAGGCATTTGGGTTGCAAATCGAGGCATTTTGCAAGAGGAACTACCTCTTTCTGTTGGGCGCTAGTGGAGTTATCCTTTGCGGTGTTCTTTGGAGGATCCTCTTCGGAATCGCTAACCTCTTTGTTGGAATCTCCGAAGGCTTGGCTAAGTATGGCTTCCTTGCCCTTTCATCTGCTATCGTTGCTTTTACTGTAAGTTCTTTCGCCAGCTTGTTTCACAAGTTCTAGGCTATGTCAATTATTATTATTATTATTCAATACAAACTCTTCCATTAAGATATAAATAAGAACTTGGGTTATGTCTGGATGAAAGTTAGGAAAGTACAATGCAAATTTCCGCATTCCATTGCGCAAAATGAAAAATCAAGAATAATGCTTTTGAGAGGAAAAATACTTTTGAGCTCTCCCTAGTGAAAACCGAACATATACTTAATTTGTATGATGTTAATGTATGTTCGTTTGAGATTGGAAATACTGTTGGTGGAACATGTTGTGATTCATGTATGAATGAATAGTACACGGAATGCGACATTGTCTAACTGTTTCATTCGCGATGTCATTAAGGGCTTGTATATCCGCTCGAGGTTCACAATCAACCCGGATAAAGTTTATAGAATGGCAATGACGAAACTTAATACCTCCGCCGGGATTCTTGAAGTTATGGGTGCCCCGCTTTCTGGAACTGATTTGAGAGCCTATGTCATGTCAGGGGGTGGCCTCACCTTAAAGAAGTTCAAGCCGGGTATTAGGAGCAAACGGTGTTTTCTCATTTTCCCTATTAGAGGGTCTGAGAAAAAGGGACTAGTCAATGTTGAAGTCAAGAAAAAGAATGGCCAGGTAAATAAATTTTTCTGTTAGGAAATCAGTTCACAGAATTTGTTAGTCTTATGTTTACATTTGTTGTTTCCCTCATCCGTCTCGACATTGTATGTTTGCTTCCAAAGCTAGTAATATTGTTGAGTTAGGTACATTTTGTTGAGAATTGTTAGTTATATGATTCAAGACGGTTTCTTGGAAAAATTCTTAGCTGGTGATTGGTATTTCTGTCTCCATCTGTGTTGTATGATAAATATATTTTCAATAACATCAGATTTTGTTCAGTGCATGAATATTAATGATAAGCTTCCCAATCCAAGATCTAGATAAGCAACCAAATGTAAGCATACAAAATATCTCACATTGAGCATGTACCTAGAATCTCAGCTTCAAACATTTATTTTTAAAGTGTTTTTACTTTTTCTTCATATTGTAAATCAACAGATTGATATACAGCTGTTGCTCCTGTAAATGAGGGGTTCTTTTATGAATGTCTAAACAGGAAGATATTCATGCATTTGGGATGTTTATTTTGCATAACTTAGCTTGACATATGATAATGTTCAACCTATGCTACTTTTTGGCCCATTTGGTTGGAGGCTTGGCGCATAATGCTCGTGTTTGAAGGTGGTGGTTCCTTGGCATTGCAACTATTTTGGTGTAAATTATATAGTTTTGTTTAAAGGTATTACCTAACAGATATGTTGGGGAATTGGGATGCTTTGCTCCATTGGGGCGTGTGTGTACAACAACTACCAACAAGTCCTTTCCCATTATGTAGGGTTGGCTACATACTTTGTTGTTTTTGTTTTCCTTTTTGGCTAAGGAGGATTCCTTATACTTTAAATTCCATTTAATTTAGTTGTCTGTCTTTGTAATTTCCTTTATATACAAAATAAAAGAAAAAGTCAAGCAGTAAGATGATTGAGTGGCTGGCAACTTGCCACACCACATAAGTACATAACATAGGAATAGCAGAACAGTTGCTGTGAAAGGATGCTATGGGTATCGGTTCTCTTATACTTCAATTGGGATGGATTCATGAAGAGAGGAATGGTTTTGTTCTTAATGAGAAAATAAAACATGCTTTAATCCTGAATCTCGCATTACTGGCAGAATGATCGAGAGGAGAGGAATCTGGTGTTCATTAATCATCCAGGGCTGAAAAGTAATACACTGACATGTTCATATTTACAACCAAAATTATCTACATCATGATACTTGTAGTGATATCTAGATATATCTAAGAAGTGAGAACATCAGCTTAAGAGGTAAAGCTTTTGAGGGGATAGTGAAGGAGGAAACTGCAAGTAGATTTCTATTTTGGAGTTACATTCAGAAGGGTTCAAATGTGAAGAATGATGTCTTGTTTCTGTGGATTGGTTGATTGTTTTGAAATATATCTCATTTCTCCTACCACGAAAGTAATACTGCTGATGCCAAGTTGCCAACATATCTGTTGATTTTTGCTTGCTGTTATTATAACGTTCATGGTACAAAATTAACTTCAACATCTACTATTTTGTGGTTATTAAATCTTTTGGTTGAGTGATCAGAATGGATGAAAATTGTTTAATTCTAATATAAAACTGTAACTGAACTGAAAATGCAGTATCTGAAGCTGAATACATGATGTAGATATTCCCCATGAAGTTATTTATATGTGCCAATAGCATGGTTTCGTTTCCAGCAATATCCCCTGGGTTACTTTAGAGCAGGTGTAGGTAGTTGATAAAATATCTGATCTTAAGTGTATGTTCCCAATTTCTTTTCTATTTCTGCAGTAGGACATTGTGCTTGGCCTAAGAGTATTAATAGGAATCAATGACCTTAATTATCTGCTTTGTTTTATTTAGAGAAAATCTAGCATGGTCTGGTAATGACTGCGCTCATAATTTATGATCAAGTATGGATGATGAAAACCTTCAGGCTTCTAGTCATAGAATGTCATTTTTGAATATGATTAAGATACATAATTTTTTATTTTAGTACTTTCAATTCAAATAGAAGAACTATTTACATCAAGTAGATTTTGGCTTTAGAATTGTTTTCAAATTACTTTTTTTATTACATAGTAGTTTTCTTTGAAGTGACGTTGTGATTATTAAAAATCAGAGAAAATCGATACTAGTTTGTCAAATTTGAAAGGCTGCATAACATTTTGAAGTGGTCAACTTTGGCTCCCCCTCCGTCTGGGTTCTAGCTTCATCCCCTTAGGTAGTTGCTTATGTTTGTGCCCATCCGTTATCTATGTACTTCCAACAAAAAGAATTTTTTTCTGCTTGACAAAACCATTCTCTTTTTTACCCCCTTTATTTATTATGGTGCAATCCTTAGCAAGAATTATTCTCTAAGAGAAAAATAAACGTAAAATGTAATGAGATAGTTGTTGCTTCAGGGATGCTTACTTTGCCTTTCCCATTATGTTCATACGCAGTATGATATGAAGCTTCTGGCCGTTGATGTACCCATGGCTTCTGGTCCAGACCAGCGGTTGTATCTAATTGGGGATGAACAAGAGTACAAGGTTGGTGGGGGGCTAATATCCGAGCTAAGAGACCCTGTAGTGAAGGCAATGGCGGCAACCAAGGAATTTGATGCTCTTGATGAGATTGAGGAAGAGGAAGATGCTGAAAGAGAACGTCTGGAGGTTGAAAGAAAGCAGCGTGAAGAAATTGAAAAGCTTGAAAAAAGTGGCACCTAGTAATAGGCTTTCCAGATGTTTTTCTTCTGATTTATTCTCTATTTGATTGCAGGAGTTGATGTTATTTACAACACATTTTGTTTTGTATCAGTTCGAGTTTTCCGTAGATTTAGAAACCCCTGTACCACAAATGGCCAAGTTTATCTGAACCAAAGTTGAGAAAATAAAGCTGACAGGGATCAACGTGCACTGGAATGGACAGCATTTGTTGGTTTCGATGTTGCCTTGTCTCAAGTGTATAATCCTTGTCCACGATATGGTTACTATCTGCCATGGTTGGATGTCATTTCAGGGACCTAAGTGTTGACCACCTGCCCCCTACCCCTTGAAAGTTGTTTCTAGTATTCTTCTCCTACTTTCCAAGGATTCTCAGTGTGACTGGTGCTTCTCGACAAGTTACAGTGAGTGCTGAAATTCTAAAGTAAGACCAGTAGATGCTCTGATCTGACCAGTTCGGTTGCAAGTTAAAAATGTAGCTCACATAACAGAACATTGGCCAATTTGCTGTGAAACGTTAAAAATGTAGGTGGCATTTACAAACTGGAAAGCAATAAAATAGTAAAGGAAAGAAAACTAAAATTTGAGACGTTTACTGTTTAATTGAAGAGAACAGAAGCGAAGAAAAAGAAATGTATGTTTGAGCCTTGCAGAATCTTTCACGGGAGCTTTAACCTTGCTCAGACAAAGCAGAAGAAGTTTTCTTCTAAAATAGATATCCGTTGTGGTATTAAATATATTTTTCTCCCTATTTATTTATCTGTTATGTAGACTTTTTCTAGTTTAGGTATTATAAGAAAAAGTTCAATTTGATAACTATAAGTATAATAATTTTCAGTATTGCTTTTTCATCTGTTATTGTTATAACATTTTGAGGTCTACAAAAAAAAAATTCCAATGACTGCAAGTATAATTCTCTCGGAAGAAATTTTTATAACATCATTTCGAAATCATATAAATGACGAACTTTTATTGAATAACAATATAAAAATATACTGATTGTTTATGTTTGCTAAAACTTTATACTTGTTTTCATACCTATTGATGTCTAGCTCATTTTGTTTCAAAACTATCGATGTTTTGGAAATTAAAGATCTAATGATAGTATTTTTATCTATGCATATGATTCTGAATAAAGAGAATTGATACTACATTGCAATTTATGGTTTAGTTGGAAATTATAAGTTAGAAAACGTATACAAATCTAAAATGCTATTGGAAGCAAAGGTATTTTAGATGAAATATATGTGAGTTAATTATTTCCTAACTTTAAATATCAATATTGAACGCACAAAAAGAAGAGTAAGAAATGTCAATAGATATGAAATAAAACGAATAGTTAGCAACAGCTTTAGAAGCACATGTATGTTCATTGAATGACAGTTTTGTTAGCTAGGAATGGAAGAAGTAGACTTCTGCTGTGTGTGAAATAGAAGTGAAAAATGGACTACTCAAGTTCTTTTGATATTAATGAGGCACTTATCTTAGTTGTCTATAGCTATATGTGAATGTGACTTCATGCCCTTCAACTATCTGTCCACCCTCATGTCCCTTCTTCAACTACCATTTTCAAAATTATTGCTATCATATATGAACATATATATAACAGTGTCAGAGTTAAGTATTAACCATTGGCATGAAAGTGCCCAACAGATAATCATCAGGAACTGATTAGGTAAATTAAAAAATTTATAGAACAGTGTTAAATTAATTTTCTCACTTGTACAAGACTGGAGTCTCGTCATGAGAAACTTTTTGGGATGTCGTTTTTTTCAATAGTAAGGAAATATAACCAACACCCTTTTCAACAAATTTTTCATTATTGGTTGGACAAATTACAAATTTTAATGAAACTCTCATTTTATTTAATAAACCTCACATTGTTTTATAATTTTCAATATATCAGTAAGTTAAAATGTATGGTTAGCAGTTTTCTTAATAAGCAAAATATATCATCACTGATGCTTTATTTAAAGCTGTTGTACAAACTCTAATCAGAAATTACTGATTAAACTACTACTAGATCCATATATACTAGTCATGCCTGCACTATAAGATTTTTAAGATCGTCAGTGATGTGATGCATGCAATGCAAAATTTCTGTCCGATATCATCAAAATTCTCTCTTATTTACTCATTTATTGAGAGAAACAGATATGTTGACACGATGAGTTATGAGTGACAGCCAACCTACATCTAAAATAGCATTAAGATTAGTGTAGAAGGGTGGAAATGAAAGGATTTGAAATGGTTCTGCAACAGCCAACTACCTTCGTGTTTTTATGGGTAACTCATTACACGGTTGGCCCCATTATGGCCTAGTCTCTCTCACAAACATAGCCAATATGTGCCAATTTTAAATGTTTAGTTTCTGTTCACACCTTTATCCTATTCCTACTTCATCAATGAATGCTCGTCTTTTTCTTACTTCTCTTTAGTCAAACCACAATACCAAACACTTTGGAACATGACAATAAGTAATCATCAAAATATTCATAATCAAATGGACTGTAATGGATTTTCATAACTAGTTACAATGGTCAGTTTTTTAGCTGATTCTCATTCCCACATTAATACTGGATCATGGCCTATACGATAATAGGTGTTAGTGTGCAATACTTAAAGTGCCCACCATGGTGCCCTGTTGCTTTAATTAATTAATTCTCATGGGGACCCTTTTGATGTTGAATAAGAATTAAAACAAGAAATTATCTCAATCACTTTCCTCTTCATGACCCTGTAATTACTCCTTCAAGAACGGTTTCCAACTCAATCATAACCACTGGGGGAATTCCTTCCTTCCTCCTAGTTTTGAAAGTTTTGACTATAGAGAGAAATAGAAGAGTTAATATCTATGTTAGGAGAGTGAAATAATGATGTGGTAGTGAGATTTTTAAAGTACTGTATTATACTACGGTTCTTAAGTAGTTCTCTGAGTGGCATGCCAGCAAATCCTTATTTATGCCCCGGTGATCTTTGTACTTCTTTTTCATACGATTAAATCTACAAAAACCATGCATTGTTCCTTCTATGTTGGCCGTTTTCAGCAGCAGCAGGTGGATATTAATGTACTAGTACTATAGTTAGTTAGATAAAAGGCTTGCTGGTTAAGTCCCTCATTATTGCTGTCATTGTAGTGAGTAGGAAAGTTTTTTTTTTCTCCTTCCATTTTTTCATCAAGACATATTCAGCCACCCTGTCTTTTTTTGCTGTATGTGAATCTCTTGAAAAGAGAAGAAATCATACTCTTATTATTGGTAACACTGTAATGCCAAGTCTGATGCCACCAACTCCAACTTTGCTGAGTTGTAAGTAACTTTAAGCCAAACTAGGCTCCCTCTCAATTTTAAAGTTACAAGTCATACTAGATTTGTGAGCACAAAAATAGTCGAGTACTATTGCCCTCCATTTCACACAGTGCTTTTCGCTTTACTAATTAACTTGCTTTCTTCTTGACCTCGATGATATTTCCTTACTAATTTTTCCTGCAGCGATGCTTCACTATGTGATGTGTTCTCAGCTTCCCAGAACTGAATTTCATGAAAAGGTAGCATCTGTCACTTCCTTCTAATTCCATCTTCAATACTTGCAGTCATTAACTTGGACCACTTAATATGACATTATCCTTGATCAAAGATAGAAGAATTCTGGTTACTACTGATGCTCATAGCATAAGTGGTCTCCCCTGATCCCTATAAAGTTTTTATCTTTCTTCATGATTGAAGTTTTGAGTCTCTTTCTGGTTATATATGTCTTACAAACTGGAGAATTTTTCTAGAGGGAACAATATGTCTTCAAGTTGCTATTTTTTAAGTTTTATTTAATTGGGATGATGGACAATTGTTTTGTTTTGTTTGCTTTAAGTGGAGGAGGAATCGGCAAATTGTTTTTGTTTAGATGTTGATGCTATGTTAGCTTTGAGTTGTTTATTACAACACTTGACCCATCTGCATCTCTTTAATAATCCTTTGTTTCTGTGCGTGTCGAAATCTGGTTCATCAAATATTTTTCTGTGCTTCACAATGACCTTTCTGCAGTATTAACTGACCAGATAAGGTGGCAAAAATGAGAAATCAACACCAATGATTTATGTTGATCTTTTATAAATTATGAGAATGCGGTCTACTTTAGATAAAGAATGCTTTTTCTTTATAAAGTACAACGGAGAATCAAACTTTTACTTTTTCTTTTTGAGTTCTATTTTTTCTAGGATTCTTAACTATCACAATGCCCTTTATATTTTTTTTCACTTCTCCCTTCTTGGTTGTTTTTGAAACTTACAACCACCGATTTGTGAGACAACTTCTTTATTCCCGGTGAAAAATGCACTTTAGTCCCCCATTATCTAAAGTTCAGAGGCAAACCTTTGACTTTTTACTTTTTCTTTTTAAATGGAGGAGTCAGCATAACACTTCAAGTGTTGAAAGAAAGAAAATGCCTCAACTGATGCATTTGATTGAACGAAGTTCCCTTCCTTTGTAAATGGTAAGGAAGCATGTATGACACTGATTTCGTTTTATTGTTTTTTTTTTTTTTTTTTTTTTTTTTTTTCTCTCCAAAAGCTGCAACAAGTGATGTTTTCAGTTTTCTGCATAAAACTTGTACTATAGTTCAAATTTTCTGAGATAGAACTTAGTTCAAACTTTTTTAATGCAACCCTCTATAATTTCTAAATTCATATGTTCCTCCTACTCCTTTCATCCTGTAAATTAGACACTTCCTGTTTGTGTGCTGCTACAGTTTCAAAATTAAAATATCACTGATTTTAGGCTAGTTATGTAATCATGCTTACCCAAATGATTCCATCTGTCCGAACAAACATTAGTCAATTTAAAATTTGACCCTTTTGTACTTTCTTAGCTACAGGATCAGTCAAAAACTTGCTGCAACTTCCAAAGCCAGACTAGGAGAGAATGAAGAACAGTTAAACTCAGAAGCCGGAACCATTACTTGCCTTGGTTTTGCATCAAACAATAACCATGAAGTTGCAGTTCTCTATTGTTGCACTTGTTCTATTAGGCTCCACACTGTCTCTCTGTGGCCTGATTGTAGCTGACTTGAAGTCTGACCAACAAGCTCTCTTGGAGTTTGCTTCAAGTGTCCCACATGCCCCAAGGCTCAACTGGAAGAATGACTCTGCTTCAATTTGCACCTCCTGGGTTGGTGTGGCATGCAACTCAAATGGCACACGTGTCATAGGCCTTCATCTTCCAGGAATGGGATTAACTGGGACCATTCAAGAGAGCAGCATAGGAAAACTAGATGCTCTTAGGGTCCTCAGTCTTCATTCCAATGGCCTTAGAGGAAATCTTCCTTCTAACATCCTCTCCATTCCTTCACTCCAATTTGTATACCTTCAGCACAATAGCTTCTCTGGCCAAATTCCTTCTCCTGTGTCCCCTAAACTCTTTGCATTGGATATTTCCTTTAACTCTTTTTCTGGCAGCATCCCACCTGCATTTCAGAACCTCAGAAGACTCACTTGGTTGTATCTCCAAAACAATTCTTTATCTGGGGCTATTCCTGACTTCAACCTTCCAAGCCTCAAGCATTTGAACTTGAGTTATAATAACTTCAATGGCTCAATTCCAAGTTCCATAAAGACATTCCCTTATTCCTCTTTTGTCGGGAACTCTCTCTTATGTGGGCCACCACTAAATGCTTGCTCTACAATCTCCCCTTCTCCATCTCCTTCCACTGATGATTACCAGCCACTCACTCCACCAACCACCCAAAACCAAAAGGGTACCAACCATAAGAAAAGCTTTGGCCTTGCTACTATCCTTGCTCTAGTCATTGGGGTCTTTGCCTTCTCTCTACTAGCTGTAGTAATCTGTGTGTTCTGTTCGAAAAGGAAGAAAGACAGTAAAAGCAGTGGCATACTGAAAGGAAAGGCTTCGTGTGCTGGAAAGACAGAGGTTTCAAAGAGTTTCGGGAGTGGGGTGCAAGGGGCCGAAAAAAACAAACTTTTTTTCTTTGAAGGTTCCTCTTCTAGCTTTGACCTTGAGGATTTGCTGAAGGCTTCGGCTGAAGTTCTTGGAAAAGGAAGTTATGGAACGGCATATAAGGCTGTTTTGGAGGAGGGAACAACAGTGGTAGTGAAAAGGTTGAGAGAAGTTGTGGTAGGAAAGAAGGAGTTTGAGCAGCATTTGGAGATTGTGGGGAGATTTGGAAGCCACCCAAATGTGATGCCCTTAAGGGCTTATTACTATTCCAAAGATGAAAAACTTCTGGTTTACAACTACATGCCAGGTGGCAGCTTGTTCTTCTTGTTGCACGGTACGTGATCACAAAACTCTTCTCATTTTCTTCCAAACTAACATGTCTTATGATTCTGCATGAACCTCTCAGTTATAACCAAACTATGATAAATCAACTTAGTATCAATCATTGTTCATTGAATTCGAATAGGAACTGAAACTGACAACGACAGTATAACCAACTTGTCTCCACGATTTCATGGGTGATCTCATGCCAATATGGTTAGATAATCCCCAATCACACACCCCAGCCCCAAGAAAATATTACTATAACATTAAAATATCTCATCAATGCGTAAAAAATCTCGTCATAAACGATTAGCAACCAGTTTTGTAAAATTGAATTAAACTTAATCAGTTTCTTAAAATGATATCCTAACAAGATTTGATGGATGGTAACACTTGATGCCAGGTTGTTAGCAAGGCAATTCATAGTAGTATACAAAAACTTTTACATTGTGGCTGATTACTCAACATAACATTTTCAAAATTTTGTCTTTAATTCCATGCTTGAGTTACTGATTGAACTAAAACTACTTGTCACATCTACAACTTCTCAACTTCAGTGGTAACACTATTATATCTTTGGTATTGCAAACAACAGGAAACAGGGGTGCAGGAAGAACCCCACTAGACTGGGATTCCAGGGTGAAGATTTTGCACGGAGCCGCCAAGGGAATTGCTTTCATCCACTCCGAGGGAGGTCCAAAATTTGCACATGGCAACATCAAGTCAAACAACGTGCTCATAACCGAAGAACTAGACGGCTGCATCTCTGATGTTGGATTGCCACCTCTAATGAACACCCCAGCAACCATGTCCAGAACCAACGGCTACAGAGCTCCAGAAGTGAGTGACTCAAAGAAGATCACTCAGAAGTCTGACGTATACAGCTTTGGGGTGCTGCTGCTTGAAATGCTGACAGGGAAGACACCACTGAGGTATCCAGGGTATGAGGATGCGGTTGATCTTCCAAGGTGGGTGAGGTCTGTTGTGAGGGAGGAATGGACTGCAGAAGTGTTTGATGAGGAGCTTCTGAGAGGGCAGTATGTTGAAGAGGAAATGGTTCAGATGCTTCAGATTGCATTAGCATGTGTGGCTAAGGGGTCAGAAAATAGGCCTAGAATGGATGAAGTTGCTAGAATGATTGAGGAAATTAAGCATCCTGAGTTGAAGAACCGGCCATCCTCTGAGTCTGAGTCTAATGTGCACACACCATGATCAATCTTTTTATCTTTTGTTCTGTCCTAAATTAATAAGCATGTTTCATTGTAAGATACTACTCATGTTTTTATTACAGCTTCCTTCTTGTTTCACATTATTTGGTCAAGTTATGAAAGATTTGGCTGATTGTTGTTCAGTCTGTGGAAATAATTCAAGCTCCATTTTGCACACCAAAGGTCCCCCATTAAGTTGCATTTTCTTTTCCTTTCAAATTCTTCTCAGAAAACAGGGGGTTTAGGTGGAAAGAAGAGAAAGATATAAAGAGAAGCAACTGAAAAAAGTGATAAAACAGTAAATATTATTTGAGGAAATAGAGAGAAATGTAAGAGACATATGGGTGAAAGTGAATATGTGTGTTTTTATTTAAAATTCAATAAATTGTATTACATAAATATATGTATGTATGTATTTATTTATTTAATATAAAGGGTATGGATACTTTTACAACCGATTATAAGGAAATAACGATTTGATGACTAATTATACTACTATTGTAATAATATATTTTCTATTTTTAAATAAAAATTATTAATATATATATATATATATATATATATATATATATATATATATATATATATATATATAAAATTAAAGAAAAAGGAAACAGTAGATGAAGGTGGAGATAATATATGGGAGAGGGAAGGAAAAGGGAAAAGGATGAAGAAAAATGACTTACATAATATAGATAAAATAAGATAAGAACTTAGATTAAGTTTTAAGCGATGGAATAAAAGTTAAATTGTGTTGTTAAATCTTAAGTGTGAATGAAGAACCCATTAAGAGTGGTTAAGTACAGCGAGATATTCTAATGTGTTCTTTTATCTTTTGAAAATGTGAATGAGATATGCCAATAATTTTATGGGCCATGTATCATGGGCTCAGCATTATTGAGGACTCACAATATAGACTGCTTCTTCCTGCACCTCCAAGTCTTTTTGAGGCAACCAAAAAATTTAAAAATTCTAACATTACTTTTTGTGCAATGATTTAGTTTTGAAGTAATAGAACATTGGATTGGAATGGAGGAGGGCTGTGTAGAAACGTGAAGGTTGGAGGTGACTGGGAAGGTGCAATGCGTAGTCATGAATCCGTGAATAACAACAAAATCAAACTACAAATTTAAAAAAATAAAAAAAATTAATTTTCGTAATAAATGACTTACAAAATGGAGCATTCCGTAACTTTAAAACCCCTAAAAATTTTCTTAAATATTTTATAAATTTAAAAATACATCATACATACCTCAAATAATCTTTAAATGTGTTGTTTTTGAAAGTTTTCCGAATAAAAATAATCACAAAAATGAAATCACGAAAAAAGACTTGAGCTTGGTGAAGCTGCACAGCAAAAATAGAGGTAGCATAGTGAAAGAGGAGATACGTGGGTTTTAGGATTTAAGAGCATTCTAATCTTCACGGTATCTGTTCAAAATATAAAATTTGAGGATGGCCCAAAAATTTGCTTGGAGGTGCAGGCAGAAGCAGTCCACAATATATTTACGTTCGGTATGTTTTTGGTGGAACAAAGAGGAAAGACTGAGGTGAAAGAAAAAGGAAATACAAATGGTGTTTATACTTTTATGTCTTTGTTCCTCCTTTTATTACACTCGTTCAATCATTCCCGCCAATTTATTTCATGCACATGATTTTTTACAATTTATTTTTTTAAGAATGTCGTGTAATTTTTACTAAAATTCACTGAAATAGGTAGATTTCTTTCTTCTTACAGAAATTAATAAGTCGAGTAACGATTATAAAATGAAAGAGTTATCTTTCATTTTTTTTTCATTCAAGTAGTACGATTATTATGATACGGTTTTATTTAATTTATAATTTTAAAAATTAAACATTTAATATGAAAATTAAAAATCCTGATGAACACAATTTCATTGCAGGAAAATTTAACTTAAAAACCGTGAATTAACCTAAATTATTTTATAATTTACACTAAAATTGTATTATAATGATACTATTTTTATTAATTTTTTTAATAAAATCGTGTTAATTTGATAAACTTATTCGTAATCTTCATTCTAAAATTCTGTGAAAATATTATACTAAAATGAAAAAATAAACTTATATTAAACTTTTGTTTCACGTAATTTTTTATCTAAGTCGTCATGTATGATACTATTTTAGTATAATTTTTTGTTTACAATTTCAGTATTAATTTCTTTTAACTGAATTCGTGATATGTAATTTTTTTAATTGAAGTCGTAATATACCGAATTCGTAAAATAATAAAATTTTTAGTGCTTCTGATTTCATGTACCTTTACAAGTTCAATAATATAAGATGAAAGGAAAGACGAATAGATAAGAGATCGTCTTTAATTATATTAAGTATTTAAATATAAGTCTAAGTTACATATTAAATAGAAATGAGATTGAGATTGTTGAGCAATATAGAAGAGAAAAGACCTACAAACCAACTTAAGGTTTTTGATTGAAAGTGATGTCATTTTTTTATATTAATTTTGATTCTCTTATATTGATTTTAACTCAATTCTTATTCTTGTGAAATCTTTCTATTATTTTTTCCTCAAATTTTCTCAACAAACACAATTTTCGTTTTTGAGCTTTGCAACATTCTTTTATTGCAAAGTAAGAATATATTTGAAAAACCTTATTACAAAATACTTTTTTATAAGAGAAGAATAAATTTATAAGACAAAAAATTAATTTATATACAAAATTAAAAAAAATATGTTAAATACTCTTTTTTTCTTTCATTATTACGATGAAATTTTCAACTTTCTTCTACTATTTTTTTAATTATTTTAATTTGATCTGTTTCTTTTAAATGAGTCAACATATTTCTTTTTAGTAATAAATAAATTTCGTTGTGTGTGCTACTTGTTATTTTTTTCAATAAATTAATTTTAATTTATGATGTGTTATTTATTTTTCATGTCAGGTATTACTAATATAATGTCGTTATATAGAAGAATTAAGTTGACTTGTACAACTTAAATTTATGAAAATAAATCTTTTTTTTTTTTTTAATTTTGTGTATAATTTTTTTTTCTTAGTCTTGTGATAGAATTTTTTTACATATAAGTAATAAAAAAATGATATATTAATTAGATGTTAAGATCGTGTTAGATATACGAGACTCGTACAAGTAAAAATATATTAGAATATTTAAATAGGTAAAAGTTTTAAGGTATAAATGATTCATTAATTACACAATTATTATTTTATCTATATTTCTCTAACCTGATCAGTAGATTATTTTTGAATATATCCTTATTATTATAGTTTAAATCTTGGAATATAAGGAAGGAAATATCTTAAGATATAACATGAATACACCTCAATACGTAAGGAAGAATGCATCTTGATACGTAGTTAATGTCGAGCTTCATCGTTGGATCTCCATCATCACCTTCACTCCACCTCTCTTCAACTCTTGACAGTAATGGAGAACTGAGAACGGAACTCGCTGCGTCAATGTAGCACATGATGATTACAAAAGTTACACTTAAAAAAAATTGGAGGAATCAATGTAGTCAAATCCTAAGCTTGGAAACCAAGTTCTACAGATTTGCCAAAATCACACACTCATAGTTTACTTGGTAGCTGCTTTGATTGTAAATATACCCACATCCATAAAAATGGATTAAAATGTCACCAATTTGGTTCAAAATCTTATATCATGATGAGATATTCTTATAAAACTTGGGTTTTACAGTTAAGACTCTCGTGAAGATTCATGCCCTGTAAAAGTATAAGTTCTAAATTGAAGTTTGACATCGACTCGATAATAATTGGTAATTAAACTTATTGGAAGTAATTTATGCGTTGGGGGTGAACCAATATAGATATTCTTATATTTTTTTATATATTTTTTATACTAATTGGTCATTGGTCTAGTATACTGTGAGAAAGAGTTAAAAATTATATTTAACCTTCTTTTAGAGTCTGTTATTTTGATAAATGAGAGACAAATGCTTTTTTACAGAGTTTGTTAACGAATTATACACTTTAAAATATAAAATATATTTAAGATTATATGATCCAACCATATACATTTTTATTTTAAATTATATTTTAAAATATATAATATGAAATAAAATTTCATAAAGGTAAAATTCAAATTTCAATTTTTATGGATAGCAGCTTCAAAATATGGAGGTGCATAGTGTAATAGTCTAAAAATATTATTTTTAGCCCATTGTTTTCGGCTGAATGAATTATAATTTTGAAGAGAGGGCTTCTTACTCTACCTCCTTACTTTCTTTCTTCACATACCTATTTTAGATTTTTGGCAAATTTCTCAAACTATTCTAGATTTTTAACAAATTTCTAAACTAGTGTAATTTTTTTTTAAAATTATCAAAATAGTGTATTTTTTATTTTATTTTCGGATATAAGTAAATCGTGCAGAGATTGCACGATATCATTATGAATAAATCGTTCTATTATTGCACGATTTTAATTTAAGATATATAAAATCGTGAGAAGATAACACAATTTAATTAAAGGAATGAAATTGTGGAATAAAGGTACGATTTTAATTAAGTAATTAATTAATTAATTGAAATCCTTAGGCTGCTGCAAGAGTTTAGGATGATTAATTCTCCCACCTTTCCTCTCCTATTTCTCCATGTTTTATTGGGTTGTGCACATAAAATTAAATTAGAATTAATGCATAGTGATAAAAATGATTTTAGAAATTTTGATGAAAATAAAAATGTAGTCATTGAAATTAATTAATTGTCATTTAAATAATTGAAATAAATGTGAAATTAATTTGATGGAAGAATATGAAGAAAAGTTCCACTGATTTTAATTTGAATGGTTTATATATAGAGAAAATTTAAATTATTTGAATTGATTAGTTTCTAAAACTTATTTACATTTTTTTCCTTCTTAAAAGTACTTCCGCTTTTTTTTATATTTTTTTTACATAGATAATTTGTAAGTTTGGGAATTTGTATAAAAGAAAAAAAAAAGAGGGGAAGTAGTTTGAGATTTTTTATAAAATTACAACAATGGTTATTTTTATAAAAAAAAAGAGCATAAATAGTTTTAAAAAGGAAAAAAAATATAAATAAGTTTTAGAATTTTTATAAAAGAAAAAAAAGAGTGGAAGTACTTTTCATTTTCATTAAAATTTCTAAAACCTTATTATCACTATGCATTAATTTTAATTTAATTTTATGTGCACAACCCAATAGAACATGGAAAAATAGGAGAGGAAAGGTGGGAGAATTAATCACCCTAAACTCTTGCAGTAGCCTAACCATTTCAATTAATCAATTAATTACTTAATTAAAATGTATCTTTATTCCACAAATTCATTCCTTTAACTAAATTGTGTTATCTCTCAGGATTTCATATATCTTAAATTAAATCGTGCAATAGTAGAACGATTTATTCACAATGATATCGTGCAATCTCTGCACGATTTACCTATATCAGGAAATAAAATAAAAAATACACCATTTTGGAAATTTAAAAAAAAAATTACACTAGTTTAGAAAATTTGCCTAGATTTTTCATATTGTTCTTATTATTTTATTGCACAATCAATTATATCTTTCTTAACCCTACACTTCTATATATTGTTACACCTGAACCTGTGCTGCCACTTGAACTCGCGCCACCAGCTTTGTGCCGCCAAGCAAGGAGCATTTCTCGTTGTCGTTGCCACTATCGTTGCCATCGTCCAACACTGTGTGGAATGGTTATGCCGTCACTCTAAGGATCGCTCTAAAAAATTTTGAAGATTAACCAGCATCGTCTCAAGTTCTTTCTCAACTTCTTGTCATAGCTACTTATAGTTTCTTTACATTAATTTGCTTGTCAAGTCAATCAAGTTGTATGGATTCCTTACATTTTCTCTATTTTCTTCATAATAAATTTTATTTTTTTATTCAAATTAAAATTAAGGCAAGTGTTTGTCACCCAATACCAATGGAACAACCAGCTTATGCTATTATTTTATTTCAATTTTGATGCTTTTAACTGGGATATATTACACACATTTACAACTTTTAAAGTAAAAATATAATGATACATTGAATAATAGATTGAAATAAGTTTTTCACTCATTTTAATCTTTTTGATTCTCATTCATTGAATTCAATCTTCTAGATTGAGCAATCCGGAAGAGAAACTGAATGCAGAATGATCCCCTACCCCACGTCATACAACGCCACCCATCTTCAATTGTAACTAATGATGAATACAATGAACACTTCTTTATAATGACAGCGTAATTTGAAAATTTTAAAGGATGAGATATATAAAGGTGTAGGTTGGTGAGGGTAAATTAGATATTATATATTTTAATGAAGGGTAATTTGAGAATTTTTAAAATATATGGAGGTGGAGGAAGAAAGCAGGAAGACGCAAGAAACAGGTGAAGAATTAAAAAAAAAAAATAGGGTGGGCTTTCGACTAGTTGATCATTATTTTGCTCTAAATATAGTTTTATTTTAAAAATTACATTATAGACTATTTTTTTAAGATAAATATAATTTTGTTCTAAGTTGGAAAAACAACTTTGTATATAGATTTATGTTGTCAGAATGCATGATATTTTATGTGAAGCAGCCAATTTTGTAAATTAATGAAAAAACGAAAAAGAAAAATATTTAAAATAATAAGAATATAATTCAGTTGTTATAACTTCATATAATCATTTCCATCAGTATATATATTATGTATATATTTATAGTCATAATTATTGCTTTTATTTTGTTTTAATAATATCATTTATCATATTCATTATTTTCTCTCATTTTTTTTCTTTACATCTATCTAGTTAATTTCTCATTTATCATACGTGTCAAATGATCATTATTCTAAAGAAAATATATTCTTTTGGAACTCTTCTAGAAAAATAAATCCATACATTACAATCTATGTTTGTTTCCTTAATTATATGAGAACAGGTTTCTTGTGTGATGTTTTGTTTTTTAAAGAATTGAATAGAGAGAAATCAATTTTACTTTTCTTAATATTTGGTTCATGTATAAATCAATCTTTAAAGTGTACAATTAGTTTCTTAATGATTTTAAAGTTCAAAATCTTGAGTGAATAGGTAAAATGTTTTCCTTTCTACTACTTATTTAATTTATTTTTGATTATATGTAAGAAAAAGTTAAAATATTAATGAAATATTATCAATAAAATTTTATTTATCTGTAAAATACCATTATCGACAGATTTTAACGACAGATACCAATTATTGACAAATTTATTGACAGATTTACTGACGGATTTAATTTCGTTTGTAATTAATATTTAATAATTTTTATAATATAATTAATATTTTCTGATTTATCGACGAATTTATCAATGAATAAATTTGTCAGTAATTATCGACGGATTTACAAAATCCATCGATAAATTTAAATATAACTGATTTATCGATTTATTTTTAATATTTTAAAGAGATTTGTTCCGTCGATAATTTTTGTTTTTTTAATATATATAGATAGCATCAAGAACTCCTTGAAACAAATATTTAGATAATGTCAATATTTAAAAAAAACTCTCAAAATTAATATTTTCTCAAGTAATTGTCCGAACTACCAAATTAAATGGTGTCAAATGCTTAGGTTCCTAAACAAAATGTTAAATTTACTTATTTTAATTTAATATTTTATTAGACATTGGAACATTTATTAGAAAAAATGTAATATAAAAATCAAAATAATTATACTTGATAGTCTCATGATTTATTCCTTTGAATAGTTAGCGATTCCACGTATAGATAATTTATAATATACAACTAAGAGATAATTCTTATTTTACAAATCGATTATATTTGAATAAATTGGACTTAAATTTAGTTTTAATTATTATAATAAAATATAATTTAATATTATATATATATATTACAATTAGTTATTTTATTTTTAAGATATTATAAAAATTATATTGAACTATTTAATTTTCTTTTTAACTTGTTAGTATATTTTGCTATTATATAATAATTATTTTTTTAAAAGAAGCTTTGAAAATGAATAATTTTATTTCTTTTGATATATCATTCGGAATCTATTTATTATATATAATTCATTATTTAGTTTACAGATATTCTAGATATTATACTTAATCTGTTTTTTTTTCTATTCAGTTTATTAATATATTTTATTATTACATAGAATTTTACTTTTTACAAATGATACATCTTAATTTAATAAAAATTGTCTCTTTTAGATAATAATATAAAGATTCACCTTAGAATAGAAATACTATATTAATAAAGTTAACTCAAGGATCTTAATCCATGTTCCTGTTGTCTCAATTAATATTGAACTGGATGTCTTATTAACAATAACAGAAATAAAAAAACAATAACAAAAAAAGTATAAGACGTGATGACGAATAGAAATATTATATTGATAAAGTTAATTCCAGGATCTCACATAATGATTATCACATCATTAACCTGTGGTCTCAATTAACATTGAAATGTATGTCTTATTATAATAATAATAAAAAAAAAGTAAAACATGATGAGGCATGCAAGGCCACGTTTGGCTTATTTAGATATAAGGGAAATTGTATACATATGCATGCCCAGGAGCTTAAGGAGCAGTGTAACCTGAAAAGCACGGTTTGATAGTATCAGCAATCGCAACATGAAAAACAAATAATATCTAGAAATAAGCACATAATAATATTAAAACAATATTTACTTATAATAATTAAATATTTTTTTAAAGTTTAAAAGATTTTATTATGTAATAACATACCTACTTATATAATAATAATAATATTATTATTATTAGTAGGACAGAATAATAAAAACTTACTTCCGCACTTGGTTCCGGAAGCAAGTGGCTTTTGACACTGATTGAGGACATACACGATTTTTTCTGTGCTGAAAATCATCTCAAACATTCCAAAATATTTGCAGAGACAGTTGACATCAGTAGGTTTCAGTGCTTCGCAGCATTGCGGAGACGGTGGAGTCTTTTCCCCTGACCGTTGGATGTATTCCCCACAATCAGTACCAATAGTCTCCGGATCACCACCACATTCAAATTGTGCTGAAATGAGAGGTAAGTTTCCTATCACCATCACCACAATCCCACACACCACCAACATTACAAATACTCTCTTTCCCATCTTCAAAACTAATATCACCATCAATGCAAATGGAGGATTTCATATCACATATTTATACCACAATCACTAGGGCTTAAGCTATTTTTTTCAGTAATCAAATTAAACCATTTACCATTATTTTCCCTATGCCTATTGAAATATGATTAAGTCCGTATTTGACTTTCTTATAAGGATTAGCTCAAGTAGCACGTTTTTTTAAGGGCTTAAGCCATTTTTTTCTTCAAAATAAGCAAATTAAAGCATTTACCATTATTTTCCTTATACTCATTAAAATGTGATTAAGTAAGTATTTGAATTTCTTTTCAGGGTTAGCTCAAGTAGTACACTTTAATCTTTGAAATTTTCGATGAGTAAAGGGTCATTGGTAGAAACTTTTGGTTAAAACTAGGATGCTAGTGTATATTTTATAACTTGGTGACAAAGTTGTTGTCTAGGATGGTAGAAGTATATTGTTGTAGATGTTTGACGGTTGTTTCCTGTTCACAAAGAAGATATTTTTACCTTTATTTTTTTTATAGCAAATGTAAAAAGATAAAATCAACTAAAACAATCTTAAATTCAATTAATTAACTTTGTAATTTTTAATATTGATTAATGTGATATTATTTCAATTTGACTTTTGGTATATAATAATTTCACAAATTGTAAGTAAATATATCTAATTTCAAATTGAACTTTGAAGAATTTAATGCAAGTAATTTTGATTTGAAATGTTAATCTTTTTAGACTCCATTAGTTTTTACTACGTAATCTTTTTTTTTTTTATAAAAAATAATGAAATTAATATGAAGTAAAAAAAAATGTTTCAACCCTTAAAAAAATAATATTTTCAGAAGTTAATAGATTTATCTAATATACATTTGATTATCAATATTTTACACCCTTATTACTTAAAAAAAATATAAAAAACATAACAGTATCCTAAGTATGATGATGATAATATGGGTGAGACCAAAGAATAGTTATAAAATAATTGTAAAATTAATAAATTAATAAATAAAAGTCAATAAACAAAGATAGTTATAAAATAATTAATAAGATGATGAATGTCTTATTTTCTTTTCTTATCAATTCTTGTTTGCAGTTGATATAGTAAAATGAGACTAAGTTTAGTAATGTTCTGCACAAGTTAGTTTAATTTTTATATGTCATAACTTTTTCAATACTATGTTTTTGCCTATCTAAATTTCAATTACAGTATTAAATATTATATAAATATTATAACAAATAAATAGATAAAAGAAAAAAGTATATCAAAATGAACGAAGTAAAATTGAAATTGCAATAGAACATATATGACATTGATATGTATCTATAATTTATTATGTCTTTGAAAAATAAAATAAAAAGGAGGGTATCCAACTTGCATAAAAGATACTGTAATTCTTTCATGAACATATCTAAGGTGAAGAAGAGAAAGAATGAATTGGGAAGCTGAAAAGAAATAAGAAATGGTTGCATTAATTACACAGGTGCGTAAGGTCCCGCTATAAAGCATTACAATGCTCTGGTCTATTACAGAGACTGGTTTATGCACCTTTAGAACCTAAAAATTCTTCATCAGCACAAATTTTCATCTCCAGAGTATTCTTGGATAGATTCTGAACAAAAACTAATTTGGAGAAGAGAGGTTTAATATTAGAAAGAATATTGTGTCTTCTTTATAGAAATCACGAAGAAACAATAGGCCATCTATTGATTAATTGTAGCATAATGCAAAAATTTTAAAATAAATGTGATAATTGAGTGGGAGTGAGCAATGTTAGGCACAATAAGGTGGTTAACCATTTTCAAAGTTTTCATATAATTAGTCTATATAAAAATCAAAAGTTTTTGAAATATAAAAAAGTTAAATTGTTTTCAGAAAAGGGAGACTAGACGTAGAAAAAATCTTTTGGAAGGCACAACTCAAAAGGATGGGTGTGGATGAGTATAAGGTCCCATGGTGAATTTTACATATTTAGTTGCCTTAAGACATTAGTATAAAAGGAAGCTTTAAGTGATAATCTGGTTTCAATGTGAAGAAAGAGTTTAATGTGAAAGGAAGAATCTGGAGTTGTTTATGTGAAGAAAGAGTTTAATGTGATGGGAGAATCTGAAGATGAAAACACTATAAAGATATCGAATAATTAGAACTGAATCAAAATTCATATAAATAAATGATATTATTTTCAATTCAAAAATTTTAATATATTAAATTTATGAGCTTTCTTTCTTATATATTGTTGAACTTTTTATTTCTACTTAAACTTAAACTCACACTAAAATACCTAATACAATGTCCTCGTCAATATAGTTTACTATCACCATTTATTATATCGTGTGTGCAGTAACAATATAAGAGATTGAAAACCATCACCGTTACGAAGCTTTTCCACACGTATAATAAAAGGATAATGTTTTTCACTTTTTTTTTTAGTACAAGGTGAAGTTTTATGCTTAATTTAATTTAGTTAAAAATATGACATTACGTAAAAAGTAAGAAAATTAAACAATATATAATAAAAATCTATAAAAATATAATTTTGAGATTTTGAATTGAAAGTATCTTACATCAATTCACTCGTCTTAATTTATTTTGTTACATTAAGAAAATTCTGTTGAGATAAAAAAAGAAAATACATATATATTATATTATAAGGAGAGACATTTAGAAATTTAGAAATATAAGTATGAGTTGAAAGTCTTATATTATTTTAGAATTTTAATTGGAGGTGATGTGATAATATATTTGTTTACATCTCATTTTTGCAATGATATTTTTAAAAATTTGTAACTATAGATTATTTTGGTTAGACTCATACTCATTGTGATAAAATCTTAACATATATTCGAGTCAAATCAATTTATTATCTTTTTTGCTTGATTGAAAATTAAAAAAAAATATAATTTGTCTATAAAAAAATTATGATATATCATTATTCAAACATCTAATATTTAATATTGAATAACAATATTAAAATGTCTATATAATATTATTGTTGATTTCCAGTATTTTTAACATTAATAATGTATTATAAACATCCAATTACTTAAAATGTCTATATAATATTTATAAAAAATCAAAATGTATCAAATTTTGTTATTGATTTATTTAAATATATTATCTTCTTGATTAACTTGCTTGTAAACAATTTCATTTCTTTTATTTCTTTTTCATCTATAATTGATAATAAAGTATAATACTAAAATTTATATGAACAATAGATGATAAATAATTACCCCTTACTAGAAGATTTATGTCTCTTGCACTAGTTACTTAAGATAAAAGTTGATGTAATTAATCAATTTGTTTAAATATTTAATAAAAGATTATACAAACGATCCAAATTATTTACCTACCAACCCTCTCATATCACATAAATTAAAAGATTATATTTAATAATACATCTAGCAAGTGTATCTTACTTTGGAGTCAAATTTTCATTGTTTTATTATCAACATAACTCTCACGTCATAATAATTAAGAAATACATTGCATTTAGAAAAATATTTTCTTATACTGGTGAACTATTTCATATATTTTTAACTTTGAATTTAAGTTAAATATTAGTATATGATAAAATTGACATTCCAAAACTATTATACATATTAAAGTTTGGAACATATATAATTATTATATATGTTTTGCAAACGAAATATGTTTTGGGTATTATGGTTTATGTATAATTGTAAATATACTATGTTTATATGTATTACATGCAATGTTGCAACATGTGACTATTTTATAGATCAATTAGATTTCAAAAATAGTTAAAGTTTGTTTTATTTTTAACCAATTTAGTTATTTTAGGTTTACTTTAATTTGGTTATTGAGAGGTTTACTTTAGTTTAATTTTCTTTTCTTAACCCCGGTTAAATATATTGTTAATCCTAATAAAATTTAATAATTAATATTTTATTTCTTATATTTTTTTTATCTCGTATAAAAGTTATAATTTTTTTTTTAGTTTCTATTATTAGTAACTCTTCTTAACTTTTAACTTATATGATCACGGAAGCATTAAATGTTTTTTCATATTATACTAACTATTCTGAATTTTTTATCTTTTCAATCAAAAGTAAGAAAGAGTAAGTAACTTTATATATTAGATTGTGATAAATAAGTTGTATGTTTATATGATCACTGAACCATTAAATATTTTTTCATATTATACTAACTATTCTAAATTTTTTATCTTTTCAAGTAAAAAAGAGTAAGTAACTTTATGTATTAGATTGTGATAAATAAGTTCCTAGCTTAAATTCTCTCAAAGTTCTTTTTTAACAGTCAAAAATAAATAAAATTATATGAAACATTTTAGGGATATTCTAACTCTTATACACTATCTGTGTGATTAGATTAGATAAATATGCGACAATTAGTACCTATTATACTACACACTCAACCAAATAGGATTACACTATAGATAGGTAATAATGTATACAAAGAGTTATACATTAACGAAGCGACAAACTATAAAATTGAGAAAAATCTTTGCGAGGCTGCATAATATTTGCCCTATAATGATTGAAACATATCTTGCAGTTCTTTTATTCCTTTCATCAATTGATTTTAACCATGTTCCCTTTTATCTACACCGACAAAGCAAACAAATACAAATCTTACCAACTTTATTTGTTGAAGTTGTCACCAAACTTCTAATATTCTATTTAGTTGTAAAAAATTCTAAATATTTTACAGGTGAGAAGTGTCAAATTTTACTTTTTATTATTTAAGTGATATAGAACTCATTTGAGTAATATGTATAATAGCTCAGACAATATGTTTATAAATCAAGTAAGAAAGAGAAAAAAAAATTGTTATCATAATATAAAAGTATGACATTAAAGTAAATAGACTCGCACTACCATTATTCTTCTATTTTCCTTTCATACGTTGTTTAAAATTAACTATAGTATTATAGATGTATAATACATGATATTTATGTATTGAAAATTGTGATTAAATATATTATAATAGTTATTAATAATTATAGTGGGATTATTGAGTTCAAGAGATATGTTATGTAAATGGAAATGTACTACCACCGTAATGATGTATAGGGTGAATATTAAGTTAAGATATTTGATGAAATTTTGATTTCTATAAATACATTGATTCATATAAATAAAAATTTTAAGTGATGAAAATGGATGTATTTCTATGATATTAAATTAAAGATGAAAAAGTCTACCAAATATTAGTTTTTAAGTTGAAATTTAATATAAATCTTTAACAAAAATTAATTATCCGTCGTCTTTAGTGGCTTTAGTCTGCAAAGATTTATTAATATTATTTTATATGCTATAATCAAGTAGTTTAATCTTATTTCGTTGTATTCGCTATTAACATGTCGTAATAATATTTTGATAGGAGAACGTATGATTCTATATATATAGAATAAAACTTGGAGACTTTATACTATAAATATTACATTTTATATGACTATAACTATAACTATATATATATATATATATATATATATATATATATATATTGTATATATATTTTAACAAAGTTGAAAAATTAATAAATAGTTTATAACCTCCCTGCGTTTACTAAATTGTGATTAATTAAAAGTTTAAATATTTTGTTTTCAATTTTTTTTTATTTTCTAATGTATTTTTTAGTTCCTGATTCTTTCTCTAAACGGACTCTAATATGATTTTCGAGAGAGAAAAAAAAGTTGAACATCATTTATGATTTGGTAGGTAATTCCTAATAACAAACTTAAAGCTATAAATTTAACTAAAAGTATAATATAATTCCTTACTTTTTTTTTAAATTGTTTTCATACATTGTAAATTAAAATAAAGACTGATAATAAATTTATTGTTGAGAACAAAAGAAGGACACGGCTACTTTTTATTTTTATTTATTTTTGTTATTTCATACATTTATGTTATCAAACTGTCGTGGGGTTCATTCCTTATTTAGCGAGTCATATTCTTTTATAGGTGCAACTGCGATTATTTTTACTCAATATATAAAAGTGTATACAAGAATTGTTACTAATATTATTCCTTGATATACGAGAGTACCCATGAATTAAGGAAACATATAAAATTGTGAAAGATACATGTACTATGTGCTAAACAAAACTACTGTTAATGAATCATCGTTAATATATTTTTATATTTTAATTAATTAAAAATATTTAATTAAAAATTAAATATTTTTATTTAATTAAAAATAAACTATTTTTGTTACTTTTTAAAAATTACTAGAAAAATAATTTTTCATTCGTTGTCATTTTTTATAATTAATAATAATAATATAAAAATCTTTATTTTTCTTAGCTGGAGATATGACACAAGGTTGAATTTGGATTCTGTAAATAGAAGGACACACACGGGCATTAGATTAAACTTAATGGAGTTTGACTCAAAATCATTTATTTTCATTTAAGACAATCACTTGGTGAAGCTTTTCCCATTAGTCTTTTCACTTTTTTCATGGTGCAGGATGAAGGCTCCTAAAAAGGCTGCTACCTATGTCAATGGACTAAATTAAAATACTTCTTAATTTTTCCACTTAATCTAATTTTAAGAATCTAAATGTAAATTAAAAGTTTGATATTAAGTAAAATTAATATCTGAAAACATCCAATTACTTAAAATGTTGATGTAATATTTACAAAAATTAAAATGTGTCAAATTTTTATTATTGATTTTGTACCTCTTCTATTTATTTTGCAATTATAGTTGATAATAAACTATAATACTAAAATTTATATGTAGAGTAGTTGAAATGAAATTACCTCTTACTATTTCATAAGAAGATTTAATGTCTCTTACACTAGTGGCTTAAGATAAGGTTGATGTAATTAATTTGTTTAGATATTCACTAAAGAGATTATATAAAAATGATCTTTTTACTTTATTGATCTGTTTACCTTATTTACCTCCCAAACCTATCGTACTTAATATAAATTAATTGAAAGATTATATTTAATAATACATCTAGCAAGTGTATCTTAATTTACTTTAAAGTCAATTTTTTATTACTTTGCTTTATTATCCAAATATTCACTAACACTTAAGAAAATGTCTTTTTAAATTTAATTAATGGTACCTAAAATTTTTATACTTTTATACAATTTGTTACATCCTTTTTCTCCACCCCTTTAATATGTCTTTGACAATGGAGCCAAAGTATATTATTATTATTATTATTATTATTATTATTATTATTATTATTTTACCTTTACTCCTATATTGTAAATTAGAATACAAAGAGACCAATCTTATTTTTAACATAAACGTGCACTTTATTATCTTATTTGGTTGTGTACTCCCTATATTAATTCTAAAATATTTCTCAATAATCTTAAATTGTCATTTTGTTATGCCAATATGAATTACAATACTTTTAAAAAATGGTCAATAATTAAAATTAACATTATGTTATACTTTAAGTTATTTATTATAAGTGTAAAATATTTAATACTTATATATTTGAATATTTAATAAAAAATTTATAACATAAGAATTAAGAATAAAAATTTAACAGAAAATAATTAGTCTGATAGTGAATGTGACATTATGTTGAGTTAGGCTGAGAAAAGCTCATTTTTGTTATTTTTAAAGTCTAACAGAATCATATACTAAGCAGAGCGGATCCAGTTTGATATAACCTTATCCATGGTAACATTTTAAGTATTTGAATATAGATTAAATTAGTCGATTATTGCTTGATCATAGATATTTTTAAGTGAATCTTAAATTAAAAAAAAAATTACTGATTATCTAATTTTTTTAATGAGTTCTAAGAAGTTTTAAAACAATAAATTTTCATTATTTTAAACCATAAAAACTAGTTATGGGAATCTATGTTTTTAATTTAGGGACCAATTACTCTTGAAACGTCAAACAATTAGGAGATTAATTACGTATAGTTTCAATCTTTACTAATCTAGTTTGGAAAAGTAAGATCGTAATTTACAAATTTTCATATATTATAAATTTAAATCTTTGTTATATATTAGGTTTTTTTTTTTTTTTTTAAAATT
>Ga0209700_102781_pt1 | contig 34875 bp, 13 predicted proteins | sample SiratroredBW_FD_187528 | JGI IMG/M metagenome (GOLD analysis project Ga0209700, IMG submission 187528) | Root nodule microbial communities of legume samples collected from California, USA - Siratro red BW (SPAdes) (version 2) | ecosystem: Host-associated > Plants > Roots > Nodule | place: USA...
TTGTTTTTTTTTAAAGTCTATTTTTCATAAAATTTTTGTTTTAATAAATCCTAAATGACCGTTCGCGTCATGTGAAATTCTTATTTTTTATAAAAATAATAATAATAATAATAAATATCAATTCGTGATTTAAGTTCTAAATGACCACAAGCGTCATGCAGAATTTAGTTTAAGGAGTTTCAATTTTCGTTTGGGATTATCAAAAGACCGAATGCGTCTATGATATGCCAAAATGAAATTAAATTTTCAAATAATAAATATATAATAATAAAAAATAAATAAAAATGTCAAATTTCTCAACATAACTCAAATTTGGTAGAACTACGTATTCCCTGATTCTTCACCCGTTAAGGATGTTGATACGTAGGAGCAGGGTCAATCCTTGTCGGGTCCTTTAATTTAAAAATTATTATTTTGTTTTTTAATTGTTTTTTATATATTATATTTTTGGAAAAAATAAATATTCTAAAAACCACATTTGATTTTGATTATTTCATTAAAGGTACTGTCTTAAGACAGGCGCTGTGGGGTGCTAATACCTTCCCCACGTGTAACCGACTCCCGAACTCATTTCTAGTTCGCAGACTTATTCCTTATTCTTTTCTTAGTTTTTCCATAGTTTTTCATAAAAAAATTATGGTGGCGACTCCATTTCTTTCTTTTCATTTGTTTTTATGTGGATCGTCATACCCGTCGTGATTTTTAGGTTGCGACAATGAGTATTTTCAGATAGATTCACAGCCCAAACCAAATGAGCGGTTAACTTAGATGGGCTACAATTTAATAGAATGAATGAAATAAATAATGACATGTTATGCAACTTGTTTAGAGAGGATGAAATTTTAGAGGCAATAAGAGAATGTGGCGACTCCAAAGGCCTAGGACCGAATGGGTTTAATATCAATTTCATCAAGAATAATTGGGAGGTGATAGGGGAGGACATTATTAAAGCTTTACATTGGTTTTATGAAATAGGATATATACCCAGGGGATGTAATGCCTCTTTTGTCACACTTATACCTAAATGTGAAAATCCTTTTAAGTTAGGTGATTTTAGACCTATCTCTTTGGTGGGGTGTGTCTATAAAATACTTGCAAAAATCCTAGCTAATAGACTCAAAAGAGTGTTGGAAAAGGTAATTGATAAGAATTAATCTGCATTTCTTACCGAGAGGGGGTTGTTAGATAGTGTAGTAATTGCTAATGAGACGGTTGATTTCCTTAGAAAGGAAAAAAGGATGAGGGTGATTGTTAAGGTTGATTTTGAGAAAGTCTATGATTCAGTGGAGTGGGAATTCTTAGAGTATATGATGAACTGGGTAGGATTTCATTATGGGTGGATTAATTGGATCAAAAGTTGTCTCAAATTCGTAACAATATCAATATTGATCAATGGTAATCCCACTAAAGAATTTAGACCAACGAGAGGGATTAGACAGGGAGACCCCTTAGCTCTATTTATGTTTTTGATTGTGGTAGAGGGGTTGGTTGGGTTGGTCGGACAGGCTTCTAGATCAGGGGTCTTAGAGGGGGTAAAGGCAGGGAATAGGGAAGTGGAGGTGAAGATGTTACAACTCTCAAATGACACCATTTTTTTGGTCAACCAAAGTTTAAGTGTATCTTAACTATTAAGGTTGTTTTACGTAGCTTCGAGGTTGCTTCAGGTTTGAAGGTGAATTTCCATAAGAGTCATGTAGGTGTAGTAGGATTTCCGGATATGGATTTGACTAATTTTTCTAACTGCTTGAACTGTGGTAGAATGTCACTTCCGTTTAAATATCTGGGAATTAGAATCGGAGAGAACTCTAAAAAGGTATAATTTTGGGATCCAATTATCCATAAGATACAAAATAAGCTTTCTATGTGGAAGGGTAGGTTGTTATCTATGGCAGGGCGATTGTGCTTAATTAACTCAGTTCTCAGTGCAGTGCCATTGTTTTATTTTTCTTTTTTCAAGGCCCCAAAGGAGGTGTGTAAGACCATTAGATAGATCCAGAATGGTTTTTTTGGGGTTGAGGCTCGGAGGGGAGGAAAATTTGATGGGTAGTCTGGGAAAAAGTGTGCCTACCCGTAGACATAAGTGGTCTAGGAATTAGAGATATTCATGTATTCAATGCGGCCCTTATTGCAAAGTGGAAATAGAGATTGAGATATGAGAAAGGTGGTGTATGGAGGGAAATACTAGCATCTAGATACGGGAATTGTAGGGACATGAAAAGTTCCATGGCAGATAGGAAAAGCTCGTATTGGTGGAGGGATTTAGGATTAATTTGTGAGGTACACAGAGAACATAATTGGTTTGATAAGAAGCTAACATTGAAGTGTGGTAATGGGAGTAGGATAAGATTTTGGGAACATTGGTGGGTGGGGGTGAGACATTAATGGGAAATTCCCTAGACTGTACTCGGTTTCAGTATATAAAGAAAGGGTGATTAGTGATTGTGGTATGTGGAATAGGGATGGGAACCCAGAGAATTTCACATGGCAAATACAGTAGAGGAGGAAATTGTTTGAATGGGAGAAAGAAATGGAAAAGAAGCTCATGGAGCTAATTGCTACTGTTAATTGGAATATAGTAGCTAAGCTTGTTGAGTGGAGTTGGGTTGAGGAGCATGTAATTGCCTATACAGTCCAATCAGGATATAGGGCTGTGAAAGAGGTACAAGGTGTCTCACAAAGTGAGTGTTTTAGGGAGATATGAGATTTTAAAGTACCTGGGACATCAAAGGTTTTTGGGTGGAGGGTAATGTTAGATAGACTGTCATCTAGGGTCAATCTTGAGAGTAGAGGGATTTCGGTACCATGCAATCTTTGTCCATTTTGTAAAACGGAAGTAGAAACTACTCATCATTTATTAATTACCTATGAGGTAGCACAAATATTGTGGATTAAGTGTGACAATTGGGTAGGCATCACTTCAGTTAGACCTAATGATACTGCTAACCACTTCTACAGTTTTTATATAAAGGGCTTGAGTAATAAAGCTACATGTGTATGGAGAGGGATAAGGTTGACATTAGTAAAGAAAATCTAGACTAAGAGGAATAAGATTATTTTTTAGACTGGCCAAGTTGATGAGGTAAAGGTATTTGTAACGGCCTAGTTGTGCTTTTAGTATTGGGCTAAATGTGGTGGGTTAAGAGTTCATGGATCCTTTTTGGAATGGTGCATGCACCTGGTAGATTGTTTACAAGAGATTAAATAATTGTTGTGAGAAGCCAGATTGTGTGCAAGGGTTGCATACAATTCCTATAGGGGATATTGGGGAGTTGTTGGGAGGTGGGGTAGTGTTAATGGTTTCTTTCCTTTGTACAGGTTATGATTCTCGTAGAAGTAATGCCTAACGAGATGGAAAAATGTCGTACGTGCAGCTCACTACTGAGTCATTTCATGAGCCGTGACTGGGAAACACTTATATAGGAAGGTCTAAAGGAACTTGCATTTCCATAAGACATATATATATATATATATATATATATATATATATATATATATATATATATATATATATATATATATATATATATATTATCTATTGTTCCTTCTCTTGAAGGTTTGAATTGATGTGTAATGTACAAATTACAAATTTTGCATGTAATAGGGCACACATGCTAATTGGTTTGTTTTCAGGATTGGGTATGGGGTTGAATCTAGAAATACATTTGTATAAGGATTAAAACACTCCTAAAGTGTCTCTCTTTAATTTAATTTATTTTTTGTTGTAAAAAAAATCATTTTTACATTAATGTTATTACATCTTTTTAACCCGTTGATGAAAAAAGAAAGAGAAGGATAAAGTTTTAGGTTTTTATTTCTTTATATAAGAAGCTTTTTTGCTACATGGTTTTAATTGCTTTGATATTATAACCTCGTTTTAATGCTTAGATGAATTGTAAGATCAAAAGTTATAATAATATTCTCAATTATTGTACTATTTGCCAGGAAATGAATTTCCTAACTTTATTTTTGATACTAATTATTAAATTAAACAATTTATCACTAATTTAAAAATTATAGTTAATAGTTGAGTAATTCTGTCCGTAAATTCAAATATAAGAATTTGGATTATGAATTAGTACACCAACTTCTCTCATACGAAAATTAATTCAACCCGCAACAATTTAAATATTTAACTATATATAATTAAACCCTAAATTCATAATCCCTAATCCCTAAAAGTATAAAAAAGAATATATATATATATATATATATATTAAGTTCAACTAGAGGATATGTTCTTATAAGTTAGAATTCGTCATACATAATGTGAGATGGTGGTGGCAAAAGTTGGTGACCAGAAGTGATGGTGTAGGGTCGTCCAAAGGTGGCGCTACTAAGTTGTGCAACCACGGTAACAAGTGGAAGGGTATCAAAATAGAGAATTTTAAGTGTATTTTACATCAATTCAATTAACAACAAATTTAGAAAAGAAAATATATTTTATCTCATTTTAAACTAATGTAATATGTCAAATTTTAATATTAAAAATGTTACAAATTGATTTTTCATAATAGTCATGTTAAAGTTAGTATAAAACATCACTATAAGACATTTTTATAGTAGTAATGACACGAAAAATATTTAAAATACAAGTGGGATTCATGAAAGAAAAAATAATGAGGCAAATAAAAAAAAGTGTAAATATATATATATATATATATATATATATATATATATTTTTTTTACACTTTTAGGATTTAGGGATTAGAGATTATAAATTTAGGATTTAATTATATATAATTAATTATTTAATTTGTTGTGGGTTGAATTAATTTTTGTATGAGAGAAGTTGGTGTACTAATTCATAGTCCAAATTCTTATATTTGAATTTACGGACAGAATTACTCAATTATTAACTATAATTTTTAAATTAATGATAAGTTGTTTAATTTAATAATTAGTATCAAAAATAAAGTTAGGAGACTCATTTCCTAGCAAATAGTACAATAATTGAGAATATTATTTATAACTTTTGATCTTACAATTCACCTAAGCATTAAAACCAGGATATAATATCAAAGCAATTAAAACCATGTAGCAAGAAAGCTTCTTATACAAAGAAATAATAACCTAAAACTTTATCCTTCTCTTTCTTTCTTCATCAACAACAATTAAGGGCTAAAAAGATGTAATAATTGTTTTTTTTTATTTAACAATAAGAAATAAATTAAATTAAAGAGAGATATTTTAGGGGTGTCCTAATCCTTATACAAATATATTTTTAAATTCAACCACATATCCAATCCTTAAAACAAATCAATTAGCATGTGTACCCTGCTACATGCAAAATTTGTAATATATATATTACACATTAACTCATACAAATTAAATAATTAACTATATATAATTAAATCATAAACCCTAATCCTAATTCTAAATCCTACAAATTATTTCTTTTTCATGAGTCTCACTTGTATTTTAAATATTTTTATTTCATGTCACTAGTATTATAAAAATGTCTTTTACAGGGATATTTTATACTAACTTTAACATGACTATTATGAAAAATCAATTTGTAACATTTTTAATATTAAAATTTGACATATTACATTAATTTAAAACGAGATAAAATATATTTGTTTTCTAAATTAGTTGTTAATTGAATTGATGTAAAATACACTTAAAATTCTCTATTTTGATACCCTTCCACTTGTTACCGTGGTTGCACAACTTAGTAGCGCCACCTTTGGACGACCCTACGCCATCACTTCTTGTCACCAACTTTTGCCACCACCATCTCACATTATGTATGACGAATTCTAACTTATAAGAACATATCCTCTAGTTGAACTTTATTGTAAGAAATATTTATTTCTTTTAAATAAAAAATTAAACAATTATTTTTTGAAATAAAATTTTCTAGTTTTGTTTACAATGTGCATTTCAAGCTTCTTAAGATGGGCTAAAGGATCATAAATCTAGATTTGGGCCTTAGTAACCCAGAATGCAAAATCTGTGTTTTTGAGGTGACGGATGAGAAACAGAATCTGTATTTCTACGTGGTTTGAATAGAAACTTTTTTCTAACCCAGTTGAACTTACGTAGGTAAAAATCATGAAAGGATTTCTTAGTCCACCTCCATACATTTTTCTTCTGCATCCTTATAAACAAAATTTTTTTCCACTTTAATATCTTTTTTGGATTATACAATCTGTAACTTACTTTTACATTCTAATTTGCATAATCTAAAACGCTTTCAAATTAAGTTTTTATATGATAAATTACGTAATTTAAAAATCAAAAGAATACTTAAAATGAGGTGAGGTAATTTTGATTATTTATAAAATAAAATCCAATCTAGATATAATAAAACATTTTGAATTTAAAATCCTTATATAGTTTAATTAGATAAAATAAAATCGGACTTTTCTAATTTAATTTAAATTAGATAAAATTTTAATCTACGTAAATATTCAAATTAGATTTAAATTTAAATATGAATTAATCAAACTTAACTTGTCTTGATCGGAGTCGACCTAACGTTGGTTTGATCTTGTTAAATCCATTTTGATATAGACTTGGTATATTCAAATTTATTTCACCTAAGCGAAATTTGAATAAGTTTAATCTACGTTGGTATGGTCAAACTCATCCTGTCCCAAGTTAAGTCTATCCCATCACGAGCTGAGATAGGTTCAACCCAACTTAATATGGATTTGACTTGACCTTGATTTACCTGAATTCAACTCAACTTGATACCAACATAATTTAAGCAAGACTCAACTTAATTTAACTTAAACTGCACCCAATTTAACTTAGTCTAACCTCAACTTAATTCAATTTAACTTGTTGGAGCTCAACTTAACCTAAACTAACTTAAACTAGATCTTAATTGAACCTTGCATGAATTTAATCTAATTTACATTAATCCTGCTTTACATAATTAGAAATTTATATTGATTTTAAATTTTTGAAATTTAAAAATCATTTAGGAAAAAGTTAGTTTGACACCACTATTTACTTATACTCCTATTTGACACTATATTTTATTAATGAAATATTATATATGAATAAAATAATAATATATATTAGTCTTAAATGGTGTCAAAGATGAATAGTGGTGTCAAAATATCCCCATCCAATCATTTAATCTATACCCAATTTAAATTTAATTATTTAGATAAGAATTTAATCCAAAATATGAATTTAAATTTTAAATAAATCCATTAAATAACACATTAATTTAACGTTTTAAAATGTCATTTAAACTAAAATAATTCATGCTTTTAAATTAACACAATTTAGTATTTTATATATAAAATTAACACAATTAAGTATTTTATATATAAAATTATATATATATCTCGAAGAAACAAAGTACAACTAAAAAGAAGTAAAATGGAAAATAATATAACAGTAAGCATAATGTTATACCATTATTCGATGATAAATTATTATTAATATAATTAAGATAATTATTTTAAAAATTAATAAATTAATTATATATAATAAATTATAAATAAATATTTTATCGTTTGTACATAATTTACTACTTTTAACCGACTTTTTAAAATTATATCTTTAATTTATAAAACTCAAAGTTAATATTGCATTCTATAAATTTAAATTCAGTTTCATTTGAATTAATTTAGTTATAAGATTGTTTTAAAAAGATAATTAAATATTTTTAAAAAATAGATTATTAATTTTGAGAGTATATATGTAATCATATTTTGTTGTTAATAACACAATGGTTAAACTAAATTTTGAGAAGAAAAGACATGAAGAATAATAAAAGAAGCATGACAAATGAAGATGTAGATGAAAGAGTCTTTTATAACTTTTGAAGGAAGAAATTAGAAGAATAAATGATTGTAAATTGTAAAAATTAGCAAAAACTTGAGAAGAGTACCAACTTGAGAGAACTGGTCTTAAATTAGAAGTGTCTTTTGGAAGGCTTAAGTTGATACATGCATCTCACATGGGCTACTAAAGTCACGGTTGAATCTTCAAGTTTCAAGACACATTCATACTAACTACCTAGTACATGCATTGTAATCATTATATTCTTTGCATTTTAGTAACTACTTAGTACATGCATTGTAAACATTACATTCTTTGCATTTTAGTAACTACCCATTCTTTCATGTACATTCATCCTAATTATGTTAGAGTAATCACTACATTTATGCATGATTATAATTTCCAAGTGTACTTCATTATATACATTCATCCTAGTCATCTTAGAAGTAACCATTACATTCATATACTTTAGTAACCACCAAATGCATCTTCTTAATTTTAAGGGATTAGTTTAGACTTAAACATAATTAAGTATAGTTAACCTTGATTAGTGTAGTTAACTCTTTTTGTCTTTTGAGACTCCTTGCTTGGCCAATACCATGGTATAAATAGGAGTGCTCTCCATTGTAAAAACAACAAGTTGAATGAATAGAATTTCTTTGAAAATTGTGAGAGTTCTTGAGTTGTGTCTCTATTCTTTTCTTTGATTCTTATCTTGAGAAGCCTTCTCAAGTGGTGAATCCTCCTTCACTCATCATTGAAGATTTTCAATCTTGAAGGTGACGTGCTCAATCATCTTCTTCTTCATTCCATTTTTTACATTTCAATTATTTTAGTTTCTTGTTTTCTTACTTGTTCATATATTGAATTGTTCATTGTCACAAGTATGACTTCTATGGATTCTTTCTTTGTGCCACTTTGAGTTCTCTCTTGAAGAACCATCATCTTCATCTTTATTTTTGGCTGGTCTAGATCTTAAACACCCTTAAGAATCAATATCAACAATGCTACAAAAAAGCATGACGATTAATAGTGTCCTGCATCATGTTTCCTAACTAGAAGACTTTGGTTTATAGGCCTCGACATGCAAAACTGAATTCATTCTTTCATAAGAGGTTGTCCATCTTTGGCCACCAATGGAAGACAAAATGCACAACCCACACAATCCCTTGCACAACTACTTATTTAAAATATGGATACTTTGTTTGTATTAGAACAAAGACTTGACACTTTTATAGCCCACTGATATTTGGAAACTACTGACAGCAAAACACATCATATACCAGGTTAGCAATGCAATGAATAGATGAACATTGACCAAATTAGTATACTCATTTATTGGAATGCATTCTCAAGCTTCTCTATGGCCTTTTACAATATTTGAACCCTCTGATTACCTTGAGACACTATGACATTCCCTTTGATCTCCCCTACAATGTACCTACCTACTTATCAGTGTGTCACAATGTTTTCAATAATGGGAAGTAGAACCAATCATAGTAGGAAAAATTCAATCTAGGGATTTTACGTCTCAATATCCACTCTTCAAACTAAGCCATACAAAAAATTTCTTCACCATCAAGCTTTGCCTGCTTGAAAATAATCTTATTTCTCTGACTCTATATCTCCCATGTGACTACTACCCATAGTCCCTTTTAGACCTTATTTTGGTTTGCATTAAGTTCCATGAGGTGAAAGTGTTGAAAATAATTCTTTGGATGATAATGTCTTACTGAACTAAGTCCCACCCACATATCATATGTATCCCAAATTTTTATTGCACACATCTAATAAATAGGTGATTTGCTTACTCATTTTCTTCATGGGATAGCACACACAGACGATTCCCTACTCGCACACTCCTATGCTTTAAGTTTACCTTTGTTGGCATCCAACAAACATCTTTATAAAATGTGTTAAGAGGGAGTAACTCCAAAGACATTTAAACAATTATGAATTTCCCCTATATTAGTATTTTGCATAGCACTATATGTAGACTTCACCGAGTAAATTCCTCCTCTTCTTTCCAAGCCCAAGTATCTATGATATCTCTTTTCCTAAACTGTCCCAATATTTCCATCATGAATTGTTGCTCCTGAATTATTTCCTAGGCAATTATGTTTCTGCTCCAAGTTAAAGACCACCCCAACTATTGTTATTCCAACCCACAAGCTCCCTTATTGTTTTTTTCCTTAGAGTTTGAAATAACAAATAGTCTAGGGAACCTATTTTATAGAGGTTCTTCTCCTACGCACTTATCTATGCAAAATATAACTTTTGTCTCGCCTCTTACTAATCACATTACCCTATTATCAAACCAATTACTTGGCTTGTCTTCTCTGCGTACAAGGTGTAAATCTCTTCACCACCATGACTAATTGTCACTTATTGCGTCCATATTTAAATTCCTCCATGAACCATACGTAGGGTCTAAGATCTTCTTCCAGGGTTCTTAACTTTCCTTACAAAGTCTCCATTTTCATTTTGCTAGTAAGGCTATGTTAAATTTTTCTATATCTTTTAATCCCAAGCCCCTTTCCTCCTTTGGTTTACACAAATTTTTCCAATCTTCAATCCTGCAAAAAGTTTATTTGGATTTTCGTTATGCCTTTACATACACTTTTTGGTGCTTTATAAAAAGATATATAAAGTAATGGTAGAGCAGTGATTAATTACTGACGTGATGAGACAAACATGACTAGAAAAAGACAAAAACAAACTCTTATCGTCCATCTTGAGAGTTTGTTCCTAACTTTTTCTACTAGATATTTATAAAATTGGTTTTGCCTTGTATTCTTTCTTATAGACATTCATAGGTATTTAAAAGAGATTTGCATATGACTGCAATTTAGAATTAGTTAACAATGATGCTATGTATCATTGTTAATCCTAATAACACCTATTTGACTTTTATGAAAATTGACTTTAAGATTAAATATTAATTAAAAACTTCTCAAGATACTTTTTATAACAGCTATATTTTGGTACTTATGTTAACATAGAAATAAAGTGTCATCTGCAAACTATAATAGACCCACCTCAATATCCTTCCTTCCAACTTTTCACCCTTCATAAAGATTTTTTTCTTGACTGTCTATCTTACCATCTGTACTAATCCCTTCTCCTACCATTAGGAATAAAAATGGTGTCATTGGGTCACCTTGGTTTAACCCTCTCCTAGATTTAAATTCTTTCATAGAAATATCATTTACCAAGATTAAGATAATAAATGATTTTGCATATGATTTTATCCATCCAATTCATTTACTGTATTTTATATTTTTTAAGTATATTTACCTTTTTATATATAAACTTATTGTGTATTAAATTTTTCTCATTTAGTTGACTTATTTATAGTCCCTTTTATAAAACAAATTCCTTAAATAGGTTTTCAAGCCAGATTATTAATATACCAAGCTAAAGCATAAAAGACTTGTAATAGAAAGATAGGTCGCTTACGGTCAGTAACAACTTAGACCAAGTTTCACACATTTAAAGAAAAGTGTGGCTCTGGGTGAACGAGATATAGTTATATCTATTCCGTTCATTAAATTCAATGTTATTCTTTCATATAACTCTATTGCTATAGTTTGAGATGTAAGATATACATGTAATCCTATCAAACAAGGGTTACTTGGATTACTCTTTAAAACTGCACTTCTTAGAGTACTTTAAAAGACACTAAGTTCTATATTACTTCGTTTTTTTACAAATAGTTTACGTACAAAGACTCTTTTCAAGTGGATAATAAGAGTGTGGATTTTACTTGCATGAAATTGTTGGTTTTATGTACTTGAAGTTTTAAACATTGTATGCAATTTTCAACTCCAACTTTTGTTTATGTTACCATTAAACTAAAAAAATCATTAGTTTATCAACGAGTGTGTGTTTCACTTCACCTGGAAATTGGATGGTTAATAATGACTATTACCTTTAAATTTGTTTTTAATGTTATAATGTTAATTATAGCATAGCAATTATGAGTAGAGAGAAGAGAAAATTTTAAAGAGTCTATTTTCAGATTATATTCTCTTTTATTGAAATTTGGATGGTTAATAATTACTACTATATTTAAATTTATTTTTAATGTTATAATGTTAATATGAGTAGAGAGAAAAATTTGAAGAGTTGATTATATATTGTACTTTATATTTTATAAATGATTAAGAGCATAGAAATATTCTTCAAAACAGAAGTATATTGTGCTATCATTCTTTCTCTCTTCAAGAGGGAAATTAAAATATCATTTATACTCTCAGTTTATAATACAAGTCCTTCTTACCATTTATCTTCCCCTCTACTTTGATTAGATTCTTAAAACCTATTTAGGTTCTTTATTCTTTTGGATATGTAAACTTTAGAGACTTTTGTTCTCCACGACATCTCATAGTTGGATATTGTATAAGAAATTTGGTTAGAGTAGGGGTAATAGGATAGAAATGAGAAAGTGGGAGATGGACATGCGATTACTGATCTATTGCATTAGGAAATGAGAAAAAGTTCTAGATCCAAAATAACTAACACTAGGCTAAGTGGTAATGATTAGTCTAGCAAATAGTATTAAAGTTTCCAATAGGGAAGAGAGAAGGTATGGAAGGATTGATTTTGGTTCCCTCTTCATGGGTGGAATTATTTTTTGTTTTCTGGAAATTAGGTTGTCATTTCCTTTTCGTTTTTCTTTCCCTGTATTGCTCTGCTACCATTTTAATAAACGTCAATAGCAGTTCTGTTTCTTGTAACAAAATAATCCCTCCACAATAATACAAAGGTAGAGTTGAGTTCATTAATCTTTCCAGTAGTTTCCTCTTAAATCTACATTCATTACATTGGTGTTTTTCATGACGGAAAATATACGAATGAAGGAACAACTCTCATCCGATGTAAAGAAGTTGCTAAAGCTCATGGAATAGTGTGATAAGCAGTATGCCTCTCGCTTTGAAACGATAGAATCAACTTTGGATCAACTTATGAAGCAAAACAGATCTTGGTTCTATGGCGATACCTCCTCCACCAGCACCATTTCAGGTACGAAACATTAAACTGCATTTTCTCTAATGTCCTTTAATAGATCTTTAAGGCCGAATAATTTGTTTAGTTATTATCGAACCCCTGATGATCAACGCCTAATCATAGCTGTGATCCATTTAGATAAAGAAGTAGTTCCATGATATCAAATGCTGACTTGTACAAATCCATTCCATTCTTGGATAGCATTTACTAGAGCACTAGAAATGGAATTTGGCCCGTCACCTTATGACTGTCCACGTGTTGTTTAAGCTAACTCAAATTGCTTTTGTGCATGAGTATTGTGTTCAGTTTACAGCTCTGGCTAATTGTATTCAAGGTGTTACTAGTGAAGCATTGTTGGATTTCTTTATTGGAGGACTGAAACCTGACATTAGGCGTGATGTAATTGCTCAAACCCCAACGACTCTGATTAGATGTGTTTCTTTGGCCAAGTTTATGAAGAAAATATAACTAATCCCAAATTCTATACCTTGAATTTCAACCAAAAATCACAAGTGACAAACACTTAAATCCTCCAACTTACCTCCGCTACTTCTGGCCCCAACCTCGCATTTCACCTCTAATGCTCCAAAACCAGCACATATAAAAAAGATTTCTCCAGCAGAAATATAGTTAAGAAGAGAAAAAAGCCTCTGTTATACTTGTGATGACAAGTTTACTCCCACACACAAATGTCCCAATAACCAATATTTGATTATGCATATGTAAGAAGATGACTCCAGTGAATTACAACCAGATCCTGATGATAGTAGTGACCATGCTGATAATCATAATTCATTGGATCACCATTTGTCTTATAATGCTCTCAAAGGATCCTTTGGGCTTGGCACCATGAAATTCCAAGGCTTTATAAATGGAATGAAGGTTCAAATCTTATTAGATAGTGGTAGTTCAAATAATTTCTTATATCCAAGGCTAACACACTGTTTCAAATTACCTGTTGAAACTATTCCCAACTTGCAAGTTTTGGTTGGCAATGATAAATCCTTATTCGCCAAAGGATTTGTGAAAGAATTGGAGGTTAAGATTCAGGGACATTCTTTGAAATTACCTATGTATTTGTTTCTTATTACTGAGGCGAATTTGGTTATAAGAGCTGCTTGGTTGGCTACTGTGGGTCCTCATTTTTTTTATTACAGCAAATTAACCCTGAAGTTCTATTTGAACAACCAGTTTATAACCTTACATGGTGAGCAGTCCAAACTGCCAAGGCCTGCACAATTCACTCATTTAAGAAAAATGCACAATACTCATGCTATAGATGAGTAACTTAGCTTACAAATTTTGCAACCAGTTTCACCTCAAGAGCATTAGCTAGATCTTCCCACTGACATAGAACTTGAATTGGCCACTATGTTGTACACTTACAAAGAGTTTTTTTGTGCCTTCAGGATTACCTCCTCAAAGAGATCAAAATCATTCAATTTCATTGATCTAAGGTTCTGGTCCTTTTAAGGTCAGACCTTATAGATATCCTCATAGCCAAAAACTATAAATCAAAACCATGATACAAGACATCTTGCAAGCAAGAATTATAGTCTCTAGCACTGGTCCTTTTTTCTTCTACCATAGTGTTGGTGAAGAAGAAGGATGACACATAGAGATTTTGTACAGATTATAGGGCTTCGAATGCTATGACAGTCAATGATAGTTTTCCTATACTTACTGTTGACAAGCTTATATATGAGTTGCAGGGAGTTCAGTAAATTGGACCTAAGGTCAAGGGTACCATAATATACTGTTGAAAGAAGAAGATAGGCATAAAACAACTTTCAGAACTCATCAAGGCCTCTATGAATGGCTAGTAATTCTATTTGGACTCTCTAGTTCTCCTGCCACAATTTAGAGTCTAATGAATGAGGTATTCCAAGGTCTCTTACAAAATATGTCTTGGTTTTCTTTAATGACATCTTGGTATACATTTCTTCTTGGTCATTACATCTACAACTTGGAGATGATATTGAAATTACTACTGCAACATAGGCTCTATGCAAGGTTATCAAAATGGTCCATTGGATTACAACAGATAGATTATTTAGGACACACTTTTTGTGGTCAAGGTGTGGCAATGGATAAAGAAAAAGTGAAGGTACTGTTGGATTGGCGTGTGCCTGCTAATTTGAAACAACTAAAAGGATTCCTTGGCCTTACTGGTACTATAGAAGATTTATTAAGGGTTATGCAAATATAGATGCTCCTTTAACCAATTTATTAAAGAAGGACATTTTTCTTCGAATGATCCAACTGTTATTACTAAAGCTATAGTTCTCAATCTTCTTGATTTTTCTCATCCCTTTATTCTTGAAACAGATGCTTCAGGTTTGGGAATTGGAGCAATGTTGAGCAAAAATCACCATCCAATTACATTCTTCTCTAAAAAGTTGACTCCTAGTATGCAAAAGTAATCAACTTATGCAAGAGAATTTTATCCTATTACTAAGGCCATTGCCAAGTTTAGACACTATTTACTTGGCCATAAGTTCATCATTAGGACTGATAAAAAAAGTTTAAGGAGTTTAACCGATCAAGCTATTCAAACTCCTAAACAACAGAAATGGTTGCATAAGTTGTTAGGATATGACTTCTCTAATGAGTACAAGCCTGGGAAAGAAAACGTAGTTGTTGAATCTCTATCAAGATCCTTCATTATGACCTAGTCTCAACCTCAATTGTCTATTCTCTCTAATCTCAGAGAGTTTATATTAGCAAATCCTAGAAAGCCATTTTTGACTTGTGCATTGCAAATCAGCCCCCTAATCATAATTATTATATTCATAATCAATTTCTCTTTTGGAAAGGTAGACTAGTTATTCCTGCTGCTAGTGAGATAGTTCAAAAAATCTTGCATGGGTTTCATAATTCTCTTGTGGGAGGTCATGCTGGGTTTGTTAGAACCTTGGGTGGAATCTCTGCTTAATTTTTCTAGCATGGTATGAATCGAGATATTAAGGAATATGTGCAAAACTGTCTTATTTGTTAGCAAGCCAAGACAGAAACAACTCTTCCTTCAGGTTTACTTCAACCATTACCTATTCCAGATCATATTTGGGAGGATCTAGCAATGGATTTTATAACAAGACTTCCTTCATCAAGTGGTTATACAGTCATACTTGTGGTAATTAATAGGTTATCTAAGTACAATCATATTTCTCCCTTGAAGGCGGATTAAGTATGGTTGTTGTAGAGACTTTCATGAAAATTGTGGTAAAATTGCATTGTTTTCCTAAGATTATTGTTTCTGACAGAGACAAAATCTTTACAAGTCAGTTTTGACAACATCTCTTTAGATTGAGTGGTACCTCTCTGAACATGTCTATTGAATATCATCCTCAATCTGATGGGTAGTCTGAAGCCTTAAACAAATGCCTAAAAATGTATTTAAGATGTTTTGCTTATGAAACTCCTAAGAAATGAGTTAAACTCTTACCTTGAACTGAATATTAGTATAATACAACCTATTATACTAATCTTGGCATGACACCATTCAAAACTGTTTATGGTTAAGATCCTCCCACATTGGTGAAATAGGTCCCTGCTAGAAATGATCCAATTTTAGTTCAGGATCAACTATTGTAGAGAGATTGTCATGGGTAAGTTAAAGATGAATCTCCAAAAGTCTTAGCAGCATATGAAAAAGTATGTTGGTTAGAAAAAAGTATGTTGGTTAGAAAAGAAGGTTTGAAGAATGGAAGATTGGAGACATGGTACTAGTGAAACTCCAAACTTATAGACAGCATCCATGGCTTTGACGAAGAATCGAAAACTGAGTTCAAGATATTTTAGTCCATTTCCAATTATAAAGAGAGTTAGTCAAGTTGCTTATAAGTTATCACTATCATCCACTACAAAAATACACCCAATCTTTCATGCATCCCACTTGAAATTGGTTAGAGGTCATCATGTTCAACCATATGTTTCATTACCAATTACCACTGATGAATCCTATCTTGTTATACAACCTACTGCCATGTTGGAATCTTGAGTGATTATTAAAGGTTCTCAACATGTTTAGTAGCATTTGGTCTAGTGGAAGGGCATGGATAAGTCTAAGTCAACTTAGGAAGACAACAATACATTGTAAGCAATTCAGTTAGAGTAGGGATAAATGAGACAGAAATTCAGAAAATTAAAGATGCACACATGCTAGTGATACCTTGCATCAAGAAAGCATAACAAGTTCTAAAACCAAAATAACTAACATTAGACTGAGTGGTTATGATTGGTCTAGCATACAGTATTAAAGTTTCTCTTAGAAGAGAGAGAATGTATGGAAGGATTGGTTCTGGTTCCTTCTTCCTGGATAAAATTATTTTTTGTTTTTTCAAAATTAGCTCATCGTCATTTCCTTTTGGTTTTTCTTTCTTTATATTGCTTTGCTGCCATTCTGATATACGTCAGTAGCAGTTATGTTTCTTCTAAGAAAACAATCCCTCAACAATAATACAAAGGCAGAGTTGAGTTGATTAACCGTTCAACTAATTTCCTCTTAAATCTACATTCATTACACATTGTATGTGAACGTTTATCATTACCCAAAGTTGACTCCTTTTTTTTTCATAACTTTCATCGATCTTTTCTGTAATCTAGTAAGATTGTGGGAATGTATGGCCATGTAACTTAAAGTTTCTTTTCTTACAAATATTATTTCTTCACTCGCTCTTTTCTCTTCTCCCTATCTTTTAAGATTGTGCTTATTATGTTAGACCAAGAGGATTTAGATGACTTCAAAGCGTGTAACAGTGCCACTTTCCTAAAGAAATATTTGCCCTCTATACTGCAAGAGTCAACAAATTTTCTTAAGGATAAGATGAAGTTCCTGTTTACACTTGCAGTAGTGGAAAACAGTCCGGATAAATATTCTATGATCATTATCTTATCTTCTTTGAGTTGTTATTTTTAACATTTTGAAAATGTTCAACAATAACAACTCAAAGATAAGATAATGATCATAGAATATTTGTCCGGACTATTTTCCACTAGCAGGAACTTCATCGTATCCTGAAGAAAATTTGCTGACTCTTGCAGTATAGAGGGCAAATATTTCTTTAGGAAAGTGGCACTGTTACACGCTTTGAAGTCATCTAAATCCTCTTGGTCTAACAATCTAAAGAAATATTTTGCTAGATTGCTTAAGGATAAACGACTCTAGTGTTTTTCATTGCGTTCACAAACTCTGAGAAAAAGCAATTCTGTCTGCATGGCTTTCTCCGCCTCCAATCTCCGGTTAACAAGAACGTTGAGGTCTATACCTTCCTTTTCTTTTAAAAGTTCTTGCCAAGAAAATTGATTTCGAAAGTATTCGAATGCGGGCACTCTACAGGCTACGGTTGATGGAGAATTATCCACGTCTGAATCAGGATATATATATAATATGGATGTTAAGAAATTTTTCATTCCAACATTTCTCTGTTCAAGAAAATACAGAGGAGGGTTTTAGAAATATAATATACGAACCTTCTCCAGGAATTTTTATTTTTGATATGCTTCCAAAATTTTGTGCAAAGCTGATGCGTGAGCCCCAAAGAAACGCTTTAGTTACATGCAAGATCTGAACTATTATCATTAGAAGGCGATGCAATCGGAGACGATGAGGGTTACGCTGGATTCGGATGAAGTTGGATTGTGTCTTGTATTCTGAAGACTAACATTGCTTTCCTGTTTCAAACAAGAGTCACCGAAAGGGCAACTTGCTTAAAAGTGGGTCAGCACCCATATTCTAAATAAATAGGTAAATTCTTTGCAACATTGGATGTGCCTTTCTATTTTCACTTCCATTACAGTTACAGGTTATGTTTCCGTCAAAAGCCGCTGCAATGGGAATTTATTTGGGAGACTATTTTCATAAGGATTCTTGGTTAAAGGGTGATGGAACAATTTCATGAACTACTGTTATTGTCTCTTCTATTATTGAAATATTGTCACTTTTTGTGTTTAAACGAAACTCTGAAACATAAGTGAGAGAATATTTCTTTTGATGATCTTATTAACCATCTTCATGTAGAAGAGAAATGTTGCATGCAGGAAAATGAAAAGGAATAGAATATTCAAGAATTTTCAAATGTGTTAAATCATGTTTACAATAGTAAATCCAAACACATTGGATTGAGACACAGTTGTGTCAAAGAATTAATATCAATTGAGTTATTATAATTGACTATGTGAAATTGTAGTCAAAACTTGACAGATCCTTTCATTAAAGGATTACCAAGAGACTTGATGAATAAAACATCAAGGGGGATGAGTCACAAGCCCATGACTAAAAATCATCAATGATGGAAACTCAACTCAATGCTTAACATTACGTTAAGTCTTTGAGTTCAATGTAGTGAAAGTACATCATCAGAATGATTGTAAGCACTACAATTAATTGTCATCCCAAGGTTCTTAGTGCTTTGTATCCGCTTGTCAAAAGAGGAGGTTGAGTTAATCTCTTAATGGTTTTCTAAAGGTCCTGAAATTGCGGAGGTGCTAAAATGAAGACCACCTATGTGAATGTGAAGTGCGACCGCTTCATGGAGTTAAAGGGCTTGACTCCAAAAACATTCATGAAAGATACGGGACACAAGGGCCGTGTTGAATGTGTCAGATATTTTAAAGCAAGTTTTTGATGCATGTTGTATGCGTGAATTGTTTATGCTACATATCAAATAGAATACTGGTTCAAAGACTTTCTACCATGTGATTCTGATATGATGTAATGAACTTTTCACAATTTAATGGTTCAAATCGTAAGATACCATTATTTATGCATATAATGGTTGAGTTGTTCTTGGATCATTGATCTATACTTAACATGTTGAAAATGGCGGAGGATTGTTGAACATTTTCAAAATGTTAAAAATTCAAGTGTCATGTCATCAAAATATGGTTAGTTTATTTTGGTGGTTTTAAAGTGGTTAATTGGTTTTTTGGAAGTTGTAAAACTTTCAAAAGTTTTGAACGTTTAGTTTTAAACGTTTGTTATATATTATATGTGAAAAACTCAAAGAATATCAGATAATTATCAGAGAACTTGTCCGGACTGTTTTCACTACTGCAAGTGTAAACAGGAACTTCATAGAGGACAAATATTTCTTTAGGAAAGTAGCACTGTTACACGCTTTGAAGTCATCTAAATCCTCTTGGTCTAACATATTACGTGATCGTTCATATATCATTCGAGAAATTTCTATTGCTGGAAGTTTATAAAATATCATGATTAAGTCCTTAAGAAAAATGTTTATCCTTACCTCAAAAAAGCTACCTTCTTCATGATCTTAGGCCACTCTTACTACACTTGCATCACTCTTTAAAATCACTATTTCTGTGAAAAAAAAAAGAAGAAGAAAGAAAGTGAGTTCAACATTGGTCTACCCTACAAAATACGAGCGGTAAAAAATGTACAAGTAGCATCACAAGTTTAAACAATGATAATGATATTATAACGTAACGAGAAAAGTTGAAAAAAAATATAGCATAAGTGATAGAATAGCTACAACCCCAGTGCAAAGGCAATGTGAGGACGACTGGATTCTTTCTTGTGATTTCTCCAAAGACCTACATTGCTCTCATGGCTTTTCTACTTTCTCCTCCCTTTGCACTAATATACAAGGTATTCCTTTCCAAAAGTTCTTCCTAGAATATGAAAACCCCTATTATTAAAATGCTATAACTTTGCTAAAGAAGCTTTTCAGTATCCAAGGTAAGGAACAAATTCACGTGGGGTTAATTAGTAACCACGACTCCTCTATATTGGTATCCAAAACATGAGATCAACCTCCACCTATGTATTGTCCAAGCCCCACTAATCAAGAACCAAATAGCATCCTTGTAATTAAACCATAATGGCACTCAGCAACAATGTGATAGGGGCCATCAACTTGGTTGCGGTACTTCTCTCAATTCCAATCATTGCTGCAGGGATCTGGCTAACAACAGAGCCAGCAGATTCGTGTGTCAAAATTCTTCAATGGCCAGTGATAATCTTGGGGGTTCTGATACTGGTAGTGGCTCTGGCAGGGTTTGTAGGAGCCTTTTGGAGAATCCCTTCGCTTCTCGTGTTCTACCTGGTTGCCATGTTTGTGCTTATTGCGTTGCTTGTTAGCTTGGTGGTTTTCACGTATGCTGTGACCCTTAGAGGCCATGGGAACATTGAACCAAACCGCTCCTACTTGGAATATCGTATCGATGATTTCTCACTTTGGCTTCGTCGAAGAGTACGAAGCTCCAACAGATGGGATAACGTTAGAAGGTGTCTTATGTCATCAAATATATGTGCTGAGTTGGATCAACGCTACCGAACGGCACAGGACTTCTTTAATGCACACCTAACCCCCATTCAGGTAATTAACTAATTTCTTCTCTTCTTAATTACACTCTGATTTTCTAATAAGATCCACTTAAGTAATTCATTGTAATTAAAGAACTAATTAATTTAGTTATTGATGCTAAACTTTTTCTGAATTCTTGATGCTAAACTAATCTGAAAGAAAGCTTATAAAAACATCATGATTATCTGAGTTAAGAAGATTATTTTGGTCACTATTTCAAGTGATAGGACGATAACAGAAGAGAATCCAGGAAAATAAATCAAATTGATTAGTTCCATAAACCTTCCATATATCCTTGTCTTTTTACAATTTTTTTCTCATCCACCTCTTTCAATTTCTCTAGAACTGAATATTTTGAAGTTCGGTATTGTTGCCCTTTCATAGCATTGAGCTTTTCTTTTCCCTTCAAACGCAATCTTCTTCACCAAGCAAAGTATATGTTGTGCAAGTAACCATCATTTGAGAAATCTGGCTTCTGATAAGGAGAAAAACGAGAGAACGAAAAGGCTAAAATAATTTATTAAAGGGGATTCCCCAAGCACGTGTTGTTCTTCCAAATGTTATTCATCTTTTCCCTTTATTCCTTTTGCACTTTCATGTCATGCAGTCAGGGTGCTGCAAGCCCCCAACAAAATGTGGTTACACGTTTGTGAACCCGACGTATTGGATTAGCCCCATCAACACGGCAGAAGACATGGATTGCATGAAATGGAGCAACGACCAAGCACAACTTTGCTACAACTGTGACTCATGCAAAGCTGGTTTGTTGGCAACCCTTAGGGTGGAGTGGAGAAGGGCCAATGTGATATTGATAGTTACCCTTGTTGCTTTAATTGCAGTGTATTTGGTAGGGTGCTTTGCCTTTAGGAATACCAAAACGGATGAGCTCTTTCGCAAATACAAGCAAGGTTACTCTTGATTCAGAAGATGGAATATGTTTGATACTTTTGAGGGACTGCTAGGGTTAGATGATGAACACTAAATGGTGCTGGCGGAGGAGACTTGGAAATTGGTCATTTTGTGTTCTCTTAGTTATTGATTTTTTTTATTAAAGAGAAACGAAGAAATCTATAAAATGTATGAATTTGTGTTATTTGCTTTAATTTTAAATTTGAGAAGACTTTTTTGTTTTTGTATTTAACTTTTGCTTGTGTGTTGAAGATTTACAATCGAGATACCTAATAAGAACAAAACTTTGAATGGAGGGATGAGTTGGGTTCTCATTAGTTTTTTTAAATTAAATCCAATAAATCAATATAACTAATTAAGGCTTTGTTTAGATTGAGGAGTGGATTTAAAGAAGTGGATTTGAGTTAATTTAAAACTAAAATATGTGAAAAAATTAGTTGTTTGGATTAAGAAAAATATAGTAAAAAAATAAAAAAAGGTTTATACAAAATTGTGGGTGATGTGATAGGTATAGTTGATAAAATATTTTTTAATAGATAAAATTATAATTAAAATTAATTTAAGATTGAGTATAATTAATTTATTAGGTGTGATTAATAAATTATTATTTTAATTGATAAAATTATAAAAAGTATCAATTATTTTAAAATTAAAATAAAAAAATAAATTATTATTATTATTTTATAAATTTTTTATTATTATTATTATCATTTCACAATTTTATTATTTTTATTATTATAATTATCATTTATAATTATTTTTTTGTAGTTTCTAATATTTATTGATATTTTATTTTTATAATTATTTTATTTTATTATTAATTTATAATTTATTACTTCTTATTTTTATTAATATTTTATTATTATTATTTATAATTTTATTAAATTTATTAATATTTTAATTATTATTATTATCATTAATTATTATTATTTATATTTATTTTATTGTAATATAAGTATATATATAAATAAATTATTAAATTAATTATATTAAAAAGTATGATAAATGTTTTATTCTCCCACAAATTTTCTCCGTCAGCAAAGAAATACTATAGATGTTGGTATTCATTTTTTGTTTTTTAAATTTCGAACTTTTTTGTGCATTTTCTCGGTGTGGAGCTTTTCTTCCGTGGAAATAAGCAAACCGTAAAAGAGTACAACAAGGAAACAAAGAATTTCGTGAATAAAAATGACTTGTATCTTCCTAAATAATGAAAAAGAAAGGGTTTCCTCCCAAGGAAATATATGCCAATTTCAGATATTGAAAAATCGAGTTGATTTCTTAAATACTAATTAATATCTCATTCTCACTAGCCCACCTAAAGGTTACTTGTAAATAAATAAATAAATATTAATTATTAGTTTCTTCCTCATGAATATATTAATGAGAAAATCATGAATAGAAGAAACTTTATTTTTCACTATGCAGTGCAATCAAATTTAAATATTTGGTTAATTTTTTAGAAGTAATTTATTAAGTTATATCTCCGCCATATTAGTCTTCTTTTATATATTGGACAAGCTATGTGTGGGGAGTGGGTATAAATTAGATAACCACGTTATACTAGGATTAGATTTCGATACAATCAAGTTAAGTCAAATTGGTATATTACATTAGATTCAAATCCCATTAAGTTATATTTATATAGTTAGGACACAATATTCAATAATCATGCCAAACATATATTTATAAATACAAAAATGTTAGTAATTTATATTCTAATATACTTTTAATAATTTAAAAAGGTTGTCTAATTAGAAAAAAGTAACCATACATTTTCAACTCAAGTGATTTTGCTCTCCATGTGCCTCCATCATGAGTTTCCTTAAGAGACCTAATCGACGATAGATGCAGAGACACTCTTCTACAAAACCTTAAAACTTATATGAACACAATCACTTTTTCTATCCTCACTTATCAATAGCCTTGTTCGATTACCATTCTTGAAAAACTATTATTTAATAGGTTACATCATTTTGACTAGTGGAGGAGCAAATAAAGAGTAGTGTTGGTGAACCTTTTTATCATCTAATGTACTTTTATTTGACATTGTATGGTTATCGAGTTATCCGATATTTCTTTATTGTTATACTACTCTACAAACAGGTTAGAATACCCCTTAAGTGTTTTGTTTAATTCTATTTATTTTTGGCTGTACAAAAAGAAAAAAAAAACATGTCATTTTGTTATAGTCTCTAATTCTGTTTAAATCTCTTTCATCTCCATAATTAGGCCTCGTTAAGCTTGTTGTTTATTAGACTCTTAAATAGATGTTGAACTTCTTAACATAATGAAGGAATATGAAATTCGTTTACTCTCTATGTCCCCATAAAATGTTCTGCATTGAATTCTTACACTATACAAAACTTCATATAAAAATGCCTCTTCCAATATTTTATATATAATTAATTTTGAAGATTATAGATTTTAATTAGGAACGATTAAATGTCTATGATAATTACAATCATGATTGATTAAAGTTAAGGAAAATAACAAGTTAGAAAATGAAATAATATTTTAGAAGTTATTTTATTTAAGGTTAACTATTCTTCTTTTTACACTATAATGCACCAAAATAGAGTTGACCAGTGTTTGCACATAATTATTGTCAAGCCAAAAAATAATTTTAGAAAAGATATTTTTTTTTTCAAAACAAATGACCAAATTGTTACTAATAAATATTTAACAAATTATAGTTAATTTGATTGACACTTACTATTTTAAAATATAAAATCACCATTTTTGTTTTATAAATATTAATATGTCTTTTTGACTATTATTTCATTTGAAATTTTAATAATCAAATCAAGTGTTGATATATATAACTCTCAAAAGTTAACATCAAAGGATTGTTCATAGTTTTTTACTAAAGATATGTTTATTAAAATAGACTAATCTTAGAATTTAAACAACAGACAAAGTAATTAACCTTTAAAATCAACTTATAAGGTGGGAAATAAGTATAACAATTTAGATTGTTATAATATAGCGATGTAGTATTCTACGTGGCATCAATTGTTTTATGGTGGAGGTCAGGAAGGGTTGAGTTACAATCAAATTGTGACGCTTAAAGTGTTACACTTTTAAATAAAAAGAGTTACGTGTTGTCTATGAGTTATAACTTTTGGTCTAGTAAGCATTCGATCCAACAATAGGTATTAGAGGTCATGAGTTTGATTTCCAATGGGACAATTGTTCAGTAAGAGATTGTTGCAGGTTGCCAATTTTTCTATGACGTAAGGTGGGTCGAGTCACAATTAAAGAGTTCAATTGCTAGTAGGACAATTGCTAAAAGGGAAATTGTTGCATGTGACATCAATGTCTAGTGATGGAGGTCAGGTGGGTCGAGTTATAACTAAATAGTGATATTTTGACTATTATGCTCTTAAGTAGAAAGAGTTGTGTCCTGAGTATGAGCTTAAACTTTTTTCCTAATGATAAATGTTCAACCCAACATGTAGAAATTATCATAAAGGGTGAGCTTATAAGAATGGATGTAAATCTTATCAATGTCATACTAGTACTAATAAACCTATGAAAAATACACTTTAAAGTAATCGAAAAATCAATTTTTTATTATTTTCAAACAAGGTTTTCGCTTTAGACTAAACATAAGGTAATGAGGGGCCAAATAAGATTTTGTTATGCATCTATCATCATGAAACCTAAACATCATCTCTTGACATGTACAATTCAACCTTCACACCATGATTTACTACTAATTTGACAAACATAGAACAATATTATTCTCCTTAAAACCTTGTCATTAATCCAGAATATCTAGATGTTATAAGTACTCATCATATAACAAAGAGAATTACAACACCCTAACACTCACCCCTTCCATTAGGAGTTCCAAGTTTATAACCCTATCAAAGTATCATATCGTTTGATTTTACTATCAACGTATTTCTATCTTCTTGTCTCCAAGTCTTGGATCAACTTGCTTTTTCCCTCTTCAATCTCTTCCAACTAGTCAATCAACTTGCTTTTAGAGAGGGAAGAAGTAAGTTGATCAACAAGTTAAAGGAGATTAGAAAAAAAATGAGCGACTTGATCGATAAGTTGAAGACAGAAAGACGAAAGTAATAGTCATGACTTATGTTGATTGTAAAAATCAAATAACATGATACTTAGACAAAAATAAAAATATTTTGGATACTTAGTATAAGAAAATTTTTTAATATGTACTCAATTAAAAAATTTAAATTTACAAATTACTTAAAATTTAATTAAGGAAAAACAAATAAAGAATGTAATCATAATTTGAAAATATCTAAAGAGATGTCTTTATAATTTATTTTTTTAAGTGTTTAAAGTAAGCAACTCTCACCTTAAAAGATATGTTAATTTTTTGTTGTTGATAAAAAAAATCAAGTATTACTATTTTAAGATTTAAATGTATTTAAGAAACACATTAACAATAAAAAAATATAAAAATTTGTAAATTTATACCTATTGAAGTAGTACTTATTACATTAGTACATTTTAAAATTTTTTAGGTTAAAAAATCATTAAACTTCAATACATCACAACTGTACTAAGAAAAATAAACACTAAGAAAGTTCTAATTTTAATAAATGTTTGAATAAGAAAAATTGTATTAGTTAAACATTGTATGATATTGGTAACTATGTGAAATTTATTAACACTTTTTGACGAAAAAAAAAAAGTTGCGACTTATTAATTATTTGATAATTGATGTAGAAAAAAAAGTAGTTACCTCAAGATTTATTTATTTTTCATTGGTTTTAGCAATGTAAAAAGTTGTATAAAACAATTTAGGAAAACTCATACTCTCATCTTCTCTATGCAAATCACCAATTATACCTATCATTTTTTAATGATTTTTAAGAGGATGTAATTGTTAGAATTTATTTAAGTAATAAGCAAGTTTATAAGCGAGTGAAGAACATCAACATGGTAAAAATATATAGAAAAAAAATCAATATTGTTTGACCTTTCAAATTGTTGTCATCCTGTAATAAGACATTATATTAATGTTTTTTCAAGTGGAGAAATATATATATATATATATATATATATATAATAGTCTTATTAGCACACGGTTGAACATTAAATATAAGATTGAAGATAGGTTAGTTCTTGTCAAGATCTTTAGCAAATGGAAATATGTTCACAATTACATCTAGGACCTAAAGGTAGACAAACATATCTACCATCAACATGTCACACTTTATTGAAAAAAGAGAAAAACAAGTTTATGTTTGTATTTCCAAGGTAATAAAGTGTTATTAAGATACCCTTTAAATATTAAGTGTTTTATGTAATGAAAGATCTCAAGTTAGTTGGGTCAATATTCTATGATTGTCAATCACATGTAGACGAAACAAACATATTACCAAAAAATGTTAAATATTTTTTTTTTTAATTTTTTCTTTAATAACATATGTGTTAAAGTCATTTATGAGATACGAGACTGCAATGATATTATGTTAATTAGGGATTTTTTTTTCTCTTATTTTTTCATGTCATGATTCATTTAGTTGTACATTAGTTATAGGATGTAGAACCCTATTTATTTAGGATGAATTTATGTAATTGAACAATAGCTAAAGATTTTAAATACAAAAAATCTATATCCACCTAAAATGCCAATAGTCAGAAAGATTTATTAAAAAAGAGATTATACAAGTTTGTTACAAGTACTTGACAAAAACACACTCAAAAAGGGTTTATGTTCATCATGATGACAGATGTAAGGGTACTTGTGGTACAAAACAACAAACAAAAGATGTTGTTAACTTACACAAAGTATGCTTTTCTTTTATGAATAGCACAAATGAGGTTTTCATACGTAAAACTCACAAAGACTTGTTAAGACTCATAACCTAAAAACGAGTAAGCAATTGTTGCTTCATAACAATAAGTGGTTGAATGAATCAAAGAAAAAATTCTTTAATAATCACCAAATTTTTAATTTATATATTAAAATGACTTTCACATTTAATATAACATTAATAAGTACTTTTCAAATGATGTAAAATGCCTCAAATAATTAATGTAAATTTTTAGTTAGAATACTTGTATGATTATTAACATATGATTAATACAATCATGAAAATTAAAATAAAATAATTAATTTTATTTTACAATTGATTAGTAATACCATAAAATTATCACTGATTAACTATATGTGAATATGATTAAATTTGCTTAACTAACTAAAAATAAATCATTGTGACTGAGTCAAACATTTATGCGGTTAAGTGAATAAAAACAAATGATTGTGATCGAATCAAATATTTATAAGAAGTTTATAGTATATTGATGTTATTAAAGTATGTAATGATAATTTTATCTCATAAGTGATTAATAATGTTATAGGATTGTTGAAATGTCAAATAATAGTTAATCATATAACAAAAGTAATCGTATTTGGGATTAAATGTGTAATTTTGAAATGTAGGATAACCCTTCCGCCACACTATATCCATATTATTTTGTTTCAAGCAACGGTTAGGAGGTAAAGCAGTTCGGTTCGTACTGGTTTTGCTAGCTTCAATCTCAGTTCATATTTTTTGAACTTTAAACACTAAGATAAGATCGGTTTTGAGGGAAACCTTGTTTGGTTCATATCAGTTCTGACACACGTAGAGCTAGTTATTTTGAACAACCTGTTATAGCTGGCCATGGGTCCATAATATGGTTTTTGTCCAAGCCCAGCCCACTTTATTTAACTGAAAACTAGGCCTACCAAATCAATTGGTACAGTCCATTTTAATGGCCTTATATCAAATGACCTACCACATTGCCCAAGTAATATGTTCTGTCTTTAAAAAAAGTAAAAAAATAAATAAAAAACTATGTTTAAAGTTTTATTGTGTAATTTTTTAAGATTTAACATTAAAAAGATATATTTTTGGCATTTTTAATTAATTTTAATTCTTTAATACTAATAAAAAATTAACATTCAAATAAAATTTAGACTAAATTTGTCCATTGAAATAATTTTATAAGATAAATAATATAATTTTTTATGGGTCAGAGGAGCCAAATTAAATTTTGTAACTCATTTTCTATTGACCCAACGGATCTAAATAATTAGACTCGTCTATTTTAAAATTTTTTATATAGAGATAACTTTATGTTAAAAAATTAGTGACGGTTAAAGAAAAAGGGAGGAAGTTTACTTATTAATTAGTAGAATTGGTTATGTAAATGGATTTACCCATTTAAGCCCGTACTTGCATAAATTTGTACTATAAAAAACTTGTATGTGTATTTTACTTTTTTGTGACAAATTTAATTTTTGCATAACAATGATTTAGCCAATCTATTAAACAATACATGAAAAAACAATTTTTAATTTGAATTGAGTTTAATAACGTTAGTTGTGGGCATTTTTTAAAGTTGACGAGTAAAACTTGTTTAAGCCCGGATCAAATATAAAATATCTCCATTAAAAAATTATTAAAAAAAAAAAGCAGCACCCACTTGAATTGTGAGTTACGGAGTAGTCCAGGGACTTTTACCCATGTATCCAACTTAATTAGTAGGAAAGTAATTAAGGTTAGTTTATATGTAAATAAAAAATTGTGATTGGCAAGACAAAATTAATGAGTTATAGTACATGATAAGTTTGGCTTTTCCCTGACAAAGAGCGACATAAATGATGTGATTTGGGACGCTAATGCACACAACTTAACATGGAATTCAGATACAAGTCATTTCTATAAGCTGCAAGGGGTGACACCCAAAAATGCAACCACTTTGAAACCCTTTTCTATTTCACGCGTAAGTGTGCGAGCTTGTAGAGTGGGCCTACAAAATTTAGGTTCAATTGCCACCAATCCCATAGTCACTTCATAACAATGGGAAATCCATTAATGTGGGGCACCCACTAAACTTCAACACCCCAAAACAAAAATTAAATATTTTGTTTGAGTCTCTTATTTCTTTGGTAAGTCTCTAATTTAAGGGTAGGCGTAAAAAATATTTGTGGGCGGGTTGAGTCCATATTGCTGTACTTGTCCCATGAATCACATGGATGAAATGTTAATTGTAGGACGTGTGGTAGGGTGACAGCCCTAAAAGTGGATCATGATTGGAATCTGAGTGCCGTGGTTCGTGGGAAGGAACTTGACAAGTATCTAAACAAAGCAACAAAAACAAATCATTCATTCATATTCAAGAGAGTTGACTCGTAGCCATAGCCCACACTTTCCTTCTTCTCTTACGTTACGTTAACTGGGTTAGAATAATTGTGCCTGTGACCTCATCCCATTAATTAACTACTCACTTCAACATGCCACTCTCCCATTGCCCTAGAGGTCATCTTTCATCTCATCGCTTGTTTTAGCATACGACAAAACCTTCCACGTCCACTGTGCAACATAATTCTATTAACCCTTCTTTGGTTCCAACTTTTATTAGAAAACTACTAAGAAATTAAGCCTAGGTTGTATAAAGGTAAAGTCAAAAGGCGAAGGAGAACCTTGTATGGCGTATGGGATTGGAAGTGTGACATGCTTGTCTTCGTAATTGCACAATGTTGAAACTAGGGGCAACCATGTTATGGGGCGTTGCTTCTTGGTTATATATTAGAGCAACGTTATTTTTCTTTGGTTGATTGGTGATTCGTACACTTAAGAACAAAGGTTTAACTGTGTTATCCTTGTACGTGAAATTCCACACCAAGGGTAGAGAAAGTGGTAGACTAATCACTGTACAATAAATTGACTCATGCGTTGTCAATTGTCAAATTAGCAACTTGTGGAGACGATGTCATCATCTCTGTCCCTCTATTTCCCTATATATGCCAAGCAATTGTGACTGCCAATAATATGACTGTAGCTATAACTAGTTATGATTTTTTTTTGTGTTGTAGTGCCTGCGTTTTTACACCGCCAAATTATTGGAATTTTCAGGATAAACTCAGACTGGGTGGCTGTTAAATTTTGAGTCATATTTAACTTAAGGTGATGACATGTAATAGAATGCATCCACATAGTTACTGATTTTATCTTACTCCTTGTATTGATGATCTATTTAGTTAGAAATTTTGGGTTTAATTTGTGAAAAGCTTTTTGATGATCTATGTGAAACTTGTCTTTTTGTAAATAGACTAAAAAAAATACTCATAATTCATATAAAAAGAAGGCACTAAGACTACATGCAACTCGCGTTTCGATGCATGTACCTCGGAATATACACCGAATAAGGCTAGATGATTACATGTGAAAATATTCCATAGAACATCATCGTAACACATATATAATAACTATTATCTCTCAAATTTTTTGTTGGGTTGATTTTTTTTGTGAAATTTACTTCGTTTTTTATGAAATTGACAATATATAAAATTGACTTAAAAACAAGAAAAATGACCTGAGATGTTTAACAATATCATTCAAAACTTCTCTTTAGTTTTTTCATTCATACAAAAGAATCTTGCCCACCCAATATTTTTGGGTGAAGTTTACATTAACATACCACCAAGACTAATATTCATTTTGCAGAATAAAAGAAAATGGAGAGAGAGAAGGGGACATACAGATTTTTTGGATGTTATGTTTACCAAGGCTTATAAACTTTTTAAATGCTACATTAGATTGCTTCTGTATTCATTTTGCTTTACTCTTTTTGTATGATCCTCCAAGTCAACATCAACATCAACATTTGTTAACAAGAACAACTAAAAAGACATTTCATATTTATTCTATTGAACACCTATTAACAATTAAATAGTTTTATTCTACTCAATTAGAAAATCAGATTGTGTATTTCTAAACCTATTGCCATTAAAGGTCCTAAAAAGCAACTTTTCCTATTTAAGTATCCATCATCATTATATCTTTTTTTTCTTTTTATAATTGGTTGATCTAAACTCTAATCAATTGATTGGAGAACTGATAATTCATGAGCATATCTATCAACTTGCGGAACACAAACAAATACTTTCTTCAATGCAAACTGCAATGAGCATTATTTTCAGTTCTGATGCATTCCGCAACATAGCGTGAGCGTGGGGTACAGAATAAGTACCAGGAAGCCTTTTGATCTCACAAATCACATGCAACTGATTGGTTACTTTGGCATTTATATGACATATGATTACTATATGATATTTTTTTCTTCTACTTAATAATTAATATACTTAATTAAAATTGTATTTTCAATAAAGTTTGAAGATTTTGATCAGAATTCAAACTCACAGAGACCATGTGAAATTATTTGGTGGGGAGGATGTTATTCATCAAATTAAGATTCTTTCGTGGGAATGATACAAATCAAACAGTAATGTTCAAAGTTCAATGTTTATTAAATGGTTGTTCAATCATTGATTGTGTATATATGCGTGAGTTAACATGTAATACAATGGAAGATTAGCGAAGATGTGGAAGATTAGGAAGTTATAAACACCATTTATATACGTTTAATGTCCTTACAAATATACCAAATTTTCGTTTTTAGTTCTTGGGAAACAAATGTTTATGATTTCTGAATATAAAGACTAACCTTTCTTCTTTTTATCATTTTCTATTACTTAAAAACGTGACTTCATCCCACGTTGCTGCTGCGTAACTATTTTTGTAATGACAACATGTGATGGAGCCATTTATGTATTTTTGTATCAGAACATGAAAACAGAAATTTGGACCTTACAAGAATTATAACGATAAAACATGAGAACAAAAATAAAAACTGAATATACGCAAGAAAACATATTTAAAACACGGCATATTTTTTATTAGTATATAGAATCTCTCCATGAAATTTGTTGTTCCTTTCCCTCGAAACTTGGTCAAAACAGAAACCCTTTTTCCAAATTTTAAATTAAGTATTGGTATGAAGTTTTAAATTGCAATGATTTTACTTGATATTGTGAAAAATTACAGACAAATATGATCTTGAGATAGCAATTGTAATCGAGATAGTATGACATTGAGTCCAAGAAGTTTGTGGCGGCCGAAATGGCGATTGCTAACAGTTTTTGGAACTGTGATTAAGATTAATAAGTATTGAATATATATTGTGAAGAAAAAGTTGTGAAAGCAACCCTAACCAGTAGAGGTATAGTTTGAGTTGCGTGCCAGAATTTCCTTGAATGATTTTATGTTTTGGGGCCAATGTGTCTGAGGAGTCCCACCAAAGCAGTTCTGGGGCCAAGCAAATGCATGATAGTTACTTGGCTTCTTATCCAGTTGAGTATAAACTCCCAGGTCCACCTGTCTATACTCTACATTTTCTTTCTTTATCCATTCTAAAGTTCTTTTCACTTCTTGTTTGATTGCAAATAATAAATAAATTATTCTCTACTATGGTGGATCTGTACTAACCTCAATATCATTCCAGGAAACCATTTGTGTCCTCATCTCGATTTCACAAAAAAAATATCTCTGTTTCACAACTTTCTATAGTTGTCAGCAATTTAAAATCGTTTTATATTATTACCAAATGGCTCCACTAGAAAATAATCACACAGCCTATATGATTTACTACTACAATGTTAACATATGTCCATTATGACAATTTTGTTTGTTCAATTTTTATTTGATATCCATTTTTTAATAATTAAGAAAAGCATTAATAAGATCTTCAATATGACTTTGACAAGTCAAATTAAAATATTAATATATTTATTGATTATACTTACTTGTATATTCTTCAATTTATTATATTTTTATTTAATCTGAGACTTCACTTTTATATTTGAATTTTAATAATCCTTCATTCAAATATAAGTGTTTTTCACATTGTAAGTATTTTTTTTCCTTAAAGAGATTTTATCTTTCATTTAGAAGTATTTAGTGGTGGTCGTTAGTAGACATTAATATGCTCTTTATTGTTAGGCTTTAAAGTTTAGCCACACATGCTTTAGGTAGTTGCACCACAACTCCACTGCTAGTTCACTCAAACAAAACATGTTATCATACTTCAATGTTACTCATAAGATTCTCGATCTATGGATATACTTTAAAAAAACTTTTAATACAAGATATATATAGAATACCACCATTAAGTTATGAGTGAACCTCATAAATGAATAATTTAACATTATATTCAACCTACATAAAACATTTAGGTATTATATTTCTATATTATTTAGAAGTGGATTAGTCAACTTATTTTCACACTCCCTCATTGAAATATCTTCTTTTCAGGCTCCTTAGTTGGAACATGTTTTTTTTTATATAAAAGTAGATATTTATTGGTGATTTGATAGCATTATTAAAATAAACTTTAATACCATATTAAAAAATAAGTTTAAGTATAATTTAATCTTACAAAATCTACATATTTTTATTAATTTATTGTAATGATTTAATTTCTATTTAATATGAGATATCCAACATGAATCATTGTCACTTATATATATTTTATTTATTTATTTTCATTCAAAATAAGACTTCAACTTCATAATTAAATAATACTAAAAAAATATTCTTTATGTCAATATATGAATTTTTTTATATATATGGTTATTCCAGTAAGTAAAATCAAGAGTCAATTCAGAACCCAGTTTAGTAATAATACAATTCAATGCTTCAAACAAATATATCAGTATTTGATTTCTTTATACGGAATTGATGATAGTAAAAGCAGAAGCAGTTCAGTTAATCACACTGAATTAGTAAGAATTAAGAAACCCAGTAAACTGGTCAACTGCTACTCAGAACTAGTTTCAGTAAATCAAAGCCTTAAAAAAAACTTCTTGAACAAGAAACAAATATTAAACTGAGATTAAATTCAGAATAGACAGATTCCAAACAGTCAAGACAGTAATTATTAAGATCACTGAATAGACTGAGTAAACACAATCCAGTTACAGTTTTAGTTGATGAATGCAAATCTTGAATAAATTCTTTTTAATTCAAGAACTGTCTATTAAAGTATGATTTAATCTATAGCCGTGAGAGTT